>Ga0160423_10001335_pt1 | contig 20631 bp, 12 predicted proteins | sample CRUFie14St8metaG_FD_108191 | JGI IMG/M metagenome (GOLD analysis project Ga0160423, IMG submission 108191) | Marine microbial communities from the Costa Rica Dome - CRUD Field 142mm St8 metaG | ecosystem: Environmental > Aquatic > Marine > Oceanic > Photic zone | place: Costa Rica: the Eastern... | reverse complement strand
GATCCTCGATCGGCGATGCTGGCGAGGGGAACCAGAGCGAGAGCGGTCTTACTTCGAGCGAGGACGAGGGAGACCGGGAGGAGGGCGGCCCAGGGGCCTAAGCTCCGCGCCAACACGCGAGACGTCTTTTCGAGAACTTCGAGAGCGATGACCTCTGTGGTCGGGGGAGGAGGGGGAGGGCCCCTCGAGAAAAACCAAGGAACCAAGGTGGGGGCCAACGTGGGAGCTGATGTGGTGGGGAAGAGAAGGAGTGTTCGGGCTGCAGCCGCTGGGACGTCAAGCGCCGCCCCGGCGCCGATCATATGCGTCGACACGGAGACTTATGACAAGCAACTTGGGGACAAGGTGGAGAGGGTGAGGACCCAGTTTGCAGACTTTTTTTCTGGCGAACTCGAGGTCTTCCGTTCGAAGAAGAAGCACTACAGGATGCGTTCGGAGTTTCGGATATGGCACGATTACGAGCAAGGTACAGAGAAGGATTTGTACTACGTGATGTTCCAGGGGGGTGGGCACGACCAGAAACGGTTCCGGGTGGACGATTTTGACGTCGGCTCGGAGCTCCTGAACCGGTTGATGCGGAAGATTATCGAGGGCGTGCGAGGCAACGAGGTCCTATCGAAGAAGATCTTCCAGGCCAACTTCCACACCACGCTTTCCGGCCAGGCCATGGTGTCCCTGCTGTACCACAGAAAGCTCGACGAGGAGTGGAAGGCCGAGGCGGAGAAGCTGAGGCAACAGCTCGCGACCGCAGAGGGGTTGGAGGAAGGCCACGTTCCCTCCCTGATCGGCAGGAGCAGGAAGCAGAAGGAGGTGCTCGGGGTGGACCACGTGACGGAGACCCTCCGCGTGTGCGGCAGGGACCTCTCCTACCGCCAGCTGGAGGGAAACTTCTCTCAGCCCAACGGAGGGATGTGCATCAACATGCTCGAGTGGGCGGTCAAGCACACGAGGCCGGAGGGCGGGGAACCAAAGGACGACTTGCTGGAGCTGTACTGCGGGAACGGGAACTTCTCGATCGCGATGGCGGAAAACTTTAGGAGGTGCGTGGGAACTGAGATTTCCAAGAGGTCGGTGGCGGCCGCACAGCACAACATCAAGGCCAACGGCGTGGAGAACGTCGTGATTGCCAGGTGCGGCAGCGAGGAGTTCTCGGCCGCCCTGCTGAGCGACAAGATGAAGTCCTTCAAGAGGTTCGAGCAGCAGGGGCTCGACCTTAGCGAATGCGACTTTGGGACCGTGCTCGTGGACCCGCCGAGGGCTGGTCTGGATGACGACACCGTCAAGCTTGTCAGCAAGTTTGGTACGATCGTGTACATCTCCTGCAACCCGGACACGCTGTGTGAGAATGTCAAGGCGCTCTCCGAGACTCACGACGTGGCGCACTTTGCCCTGTTCGACCAGTTTCCCTATTCTCACCACGTGGAGTGCGGCGTGGTGATGAGGAAAAGGGCGAAGGGGAAGCGGGCGAGGGAGGCGGGAGGCGCCGGCGAGGAGGAGGATGCGGCCAAAGCAAAAAAATAAACGTTCGTTTGCGATAGCTGACATCACCAGGCACTGAATATCATGTAATGTCATGGGTCCGAGCCGCACGGCGGCGGCGGTGGGCCCGGCGGCGGCGGCTGCTCCTCCTGGCGAGTCGCTCATCGTCTTCCTTCCCCAGCCCAAGCACTTCTATCCTTATCCGATCGTGTTCCTCGTACGCCATCTCAAAGATCGCCTCAGCAGTATTCACTCCCTTCGTGATGCCCTTCTTCACGTCTTCCGGGCACGCCTCACTTGAAGCGATTCCTTCCAAGGACTTCCATTGGTCGTAGAGATATGAAGACATCGTAACTGCAAAGGTGTACCCCCGCTCCAACTCCCTCAAGTACTTGTGCTTCCACGAACTTGGACTCTTGCGACGCTCCTCCGCAATCAGCCGGGCCAAAATTTCTTCGACCCTGCCGTCCGTGGACCAGGTACCTGGTGTCAAAGTACCGACCGGGCTTGTATCGCACCGCTGGCGGTCTGGGGAATGGGTTCCCGGCCTGTTCCTCCACATATTCAACCTTAGCAGGTCCGGTTGTTCCGGTCTGGCCTGCCGTTGAGTTCGCTCCACTAAGTCTTTGGTTGTCTAGCTCGCGTATCATCAAGCGCTCGATCAAGCGCTTGACCTCACGCATACCTTCGTCGGTACCGGCCATACCCAACTAGAAACTACTGTTCGAGCGTCCGTGGGACGCGAGTTTTGACTTATATCGCACCGTTGGCTGTCACAGTGACTGTCACTCCACTTCCCCCTCATTCCATTCAAAGATTCCATTTACGATTTCGCGGGCGTTTGCTCAACTTTGATCACCAGCATCGGAGCCAAAGGGGGAAGCCGAGGAGAGGGCACCACACGTGCCAGCCCCATGGCGGCCCGCGAGGGGGGCGCCGGACGAGAGAGGAGGACGAACCTCAAGGCCTCCATCCATTTCCTGTGCCGGTCACTCGCTTCGGTCGGTGTTGGGAACCTCCTTCCCGAAGAGGTTCGGCAAGCCAAGTTCAACGTACACGGACCCCGGATTCAGCTCTGGAAGGCCCTGCACGACCTCTTGGTCCTGTCCCAGAATGGGTTCTGCGCCCGGGTCGCGAAAGCTCTCAAGGCACAGGGCACGGACCAGGCCCAGGCGATCGTCGAGTACGCCGCGGTGCAGTTGGACGTCCTGGGGTGCCCCTTTTTGAGTATGTTCGACCAACCGTCTCAGATCGGTAGCAGGAGGCTCCTGCTGGCGCTCGCGTGGCTGATGGCCAGGACGAAGGTGACGGAAGTCATCATGGAGAGGGCGGTGCGCAACGTTCAGAAGGGCAGCCTTGTCGCCCACTGCCCTACAATTTGCCCTCAGGACACCCTGTTCTGCCACCACACCCGGGAGAGGTTCGAGAGCGCGCACGGGGAGGCGAGGGTGCGGGTGGATGCGGCCCTGTCGCAGGTAGACGACGACACGGACGCGTGGACCGCCGTGGACGCGCGTTCGAACCAGGTACTAGTCCTTTCCGGGAAGATCAGAGCCCAGATCAACCACTTCCTGGCCGCGCAGACGGGTTACATGAGGAAGACCAACGGCCTGAAGGAGGCTCAGAGGTCCGGGGAGCTCGCACCAGAGGGTCGGCCGGATGGGGCCCGGCCAGACCGCTCGCCGCCGCTATCCTGCTTCGACGTCTTTCTGGCGGCCAGCAAGAAGAGGCTGGAGTCTTACTGCAAGCACCTCGAGGAGGTTGCAAAGACCACGGCGTTCCTGCGGGAGTTCTCCCTTCACATCCACGACTTCCTCAGCTGGATCTCCACGGTGAAGGAACTGCACGAGGCCGAGGCCGGGGAGGACGCTGATGGTGGCGGCGGGATGGGCGGGCCCTCCCTGGTTGCGCTGGCGAGGATAGAGGAGGAGGGGTTCCGGGACTTTGATCGCGAGATTCAGAGGAGGGTTCTGGCCAGGGTAAGGACCTCCCAGGCGAGCGACCTGATCTCCGCGGAGGTCTGCCGGCTCGTGGACCTCTGGCCGGCCGGGATCAGGGAGGAGAGAGGGCGAAACCCCAAAGGGGAGTTCTCCGTCGCCGTTCTCGAATTTCTGGTCAACCTAGACCGGAGCCTCCAGGCGGAGAGGGAGAGGGCCGGCCCGGAGCGGCCGGCACAGACCCAGGAGGAGCGCAGGGATCGGGAGAGGGAGCGATCGGAGGTTGAGGAAGAGCGTCTGGAGACCTACCGGGAGGCTCTGTTAGGCGTTTCCAGGACCCAGGCCAAGGCCAGGGCTCAGCACTCCGCCCAGTTCGACCAGGTCCTGCGCTTCATGGATTCCCTCGACATCACCCGGAGGAGGCAGCCTCTCTCACCTTAACCCTATCATTCATTGTCCCGCGGTCGCGGTTGGAACCATTACAATCGATGCTTTCGCCCTCCTTCGCCACTAGTACTAGTGGCCCCACAAAGATGGGGCTGATTTTTTATCAAAAGCGCGGGGAGCATAGAGATAGAGGGCGGGGCGGGTACCCCTCGCGATCGCGAGATTGCGGGGGTGGCAAATATGTTGGCGGCTCTTGAGCCTAGGGTTATGGCTGCCGAGGTCGGGCAAGAACCGACCACGTCGGGCGCCGACGGCGGGGAAGCCGAGCGGCCGAGCGCGGAAGAGCGCGCGGATGACGGACCTAAGGCCAGCACGGCCCCCCAGGGCGACGCCGCTGCGCAGGCTGCTTCTCAACCTGCTGCCACGCACAGCAAAAGAAGGCTCCCGTCGGTGGGGAACGGCACGATCACTTCGCCGGCCGGCCAGGTGTATCCGATCCCCCTGTTCTACGACGACCTCGTGAACGAGAACGGTGGGCCTGATTTGCCGGCGTATGGAATGCTTTCTGTGGACGAGCAGCTGCTGGCCAAGCCAGAGGAGCTGGACGAGGAGGGGTTCGAGAAACTGAGGCAGTCGCTGAAGAAGAAGAGGCGGAGGCTTGACAAGGGCTTCGCCATGACGGGCGCCAAGGTGTCTCTGGCCGGCAGGCTCGCGGGCTCGAATAAGGGTCCTTCCGCGGATATCAACTCGCCCGAGATCCAGGCGTTTATCGCGGAGAACATGAAGAACGCCGAGGCAGAGATGATCCGCAGGGCGTACAAGCGCCTGGTGATCAACAACGTGAGCAAGCACCACCGCATCGTGAACATGTACTTCAAGAAGCAGCAGTCGGTGCTGGAGAAGCTGGCCGAGAACGCCGCAAGGGAGACCAAGCAGAGGTTCTTCAAGGTGCACAGGGAGAGCAAGAGGAGCGAGCAGAGGATGCGCAGGCTGGTGAGGGAGATGATGTTCTACTGGAAGAAGCAGGGCAAGGGCAACGCGAGGGAGAGGCAGAGGGCGGACAGGGAGGCGGCGGAGGCCAGGAGGAAGGAGGAGGAGGCCAGGGAGGAGAAGAGAAAGCAACAGCAGCTGAACTTTTTGCTGACGCAGACGGAGCTCTACGCGCACTTCATGGCGAAGAAGATGGGCCACGAGCAGCCCGACCCCGTGGCCGAGCAACAGCAGAAGCTGGCCGCGCTTAAGGACGAGGACAAGGCCCAGGAGGAGGAGATGCAGAAGAAGGCCACCGAGATCGCCAACATGTACGTCAGCCAGACTGAGCTCGCGACGCAGACCTTTGACCACGAGTCCGAGAGGCTCAGGCTCGAGGCGAACGGTAGCATGCAGAACCCGAGCACCATGCCGACCCTATCGGACGTCCTGCAGCCCACCGGGTTCAAGGGTCAACTCAAGGGATACCAGCTCAAGGGCCTGCAGTGGCTAGCGAACATCTACGAGCAGGGCCTGAACGGAATCCTGGCGGACGAGATGGGGCTGGGGAAGACCGTGCAGGCGATCGCCCTGCTGGCCTACCTGGCCGAGGAGAAGAACATCCGCGGCCCTTTCCTGGTGGTGGCACCGGGCTCCACCCTTCACAACTGGGACAGGGAGATCCAGGCCTTCTTCCCCCAGTTTAAGGTGCTGCCGTACTGGGGCAACAAGGTGCAGCGGAAGGACATTAGGCCCTGCATCCACCCGAAGAAGCTGTACGGCGAGAACGCCCACAACGTCGTGGTGACGTCGTACGACATCATCCTCAAGGATGAAGCCCAGCTCAGGAGGATCAAGTGGCAGTTCATGATCTTGGACGAGGCCCAGGCCATCAAGAACGCTGACTCGTTCCGGTGGAAGACACTGCTATCCTTCAGTTGCCGCAACAGGCTGCTGCTGACGGGGACCCCCATCCAAAACAACATGGCGGAGCTCTGGGCCCTTTTGCATTTCATCATGCCCACCCTCTTTGACTCTCACGAGGAGTTCAACGAGTGGTTCTCCAAGGGGATCGAGGGCCACGCTGTTGGAACGCAGTCCCTGAACGAGCACCAGCTCAGGAGGCTCCACACCGTGCTACAACCCTTCATGCTGAGGAGGGTGAAGAAGGACGTGGAGAACGATATGGCCCCCAAGGTGGAGGTTGTGGTGCCCTGCGGCCTGACGTCCAGGCAGAGGGAGCTGTACCGCAGGATCAGGAACAAGGTCTCAATCGTGGATCTCTTCGAGGGCAAGCAGGTGAAGAAGATGAACGAAGGCAAGGTCAGCTCGCTGATGAACATCGTGATGCAGCTTAGGAAGGTGTGCAATCACCCAGAACTCTTTGACCAGCAGCAGGAGATCACGCCCTACCACTTCGCCGTGGTCAACCCGCCGCTGGAGCAGGCGCCGTGGGGGGAGCTCGACTGGGCCTGGTGCAGCGGCAGGCGCTCGCCAATCTCCTTTGCATTGCCCCGGCTCGTGTACGACGAGGGGATGGCCTGCCTTCCCTCGAGATTTGCGGGGCACCTTCAGACTCTCAAGTTCAAGCTGCTGGCGCATGCCCTTTGCGTCTTCGAGCCCTCCAACGTGCACGCCGCGGTCCACGGCGAGGGCGGCGCGATCTCCGGCCTGTCATTCCTCGGCCTTCTGGGCCTGGCGCCCTCGGACGTCAAGTTCTTTGCCAGCGCCGACTACTTTCAGGCCTGGTACTTTGGCAGGGTCAGCGGCAAGGGGCTGCAGAGGCTGGCCGGGTATTTTGAGGCCAACCCGGCGGCGCCGGGATCCGCCAGCGCGGCCACCTTCACCCGGTCCATGCTGAGGCTCAGCCAGAGGCTTCCCAAGTGCCTGTATACGCGCGGCGCGCTTGCCCCCGCCCTTGACTGGTCTGAGGAGACGCTAGTGAAGAAGGGAGACGGCAGGCTCCTTGGGGCGGCCAGGCTGATCAGGGCGATTGGAGGGCACATCGAGAGGGTCAGGGCGGTGCCCTGCGAGCTGGTGTGCTCGAGTTCGGGCTTTGCCAGCCAGCAGAAGCGCCTGCTGAGGGCAGACTGGGAGCACCGCGCTCTCTTCGGCCTCAAAAACCATCAGTCCAAGTTCTGGCCCGAGGACGAGCCGATCGGCAGGGAGCTGCGGTCGCTTCCCCGCACGCGGCCCTTGCTCTCGGCCACCTCCAAGGTCCTTGGCAGTGGTGGCATCAGGGTTAAGTTCTATGCGCTGGCCAAGGCCCTCGCCGATGGGGGCAAGCTCAAGGCGTTCGACAAGCTGCTTCAGGACCTGAAGCAGGAGGGTCATCGTGTTTTGGTCTTCTGCCAGATGACCCAGATGATGAACATTCTTGAAGACTACATGATCTTCAGGAAGCTGCGGTACTTGAGGCTGGATGGGTCCACCAAACTAGAGGATCGGAGGGACATGGTCGACTCGTTTCAGCAGAACGACGAGATCTTCGCCTTCTTGCTGTCCACGAGGGCGGGGGGTCTGGGGATCAACCTCACCGCCGCCGACACGGTTATCTTCTACGAGAGCGACTGGAACCCAACGATGGATCAACAGGCCATGGATAGGGCCCACAGGCTCGGCCAGACGAAGAAGGTCACCGTGTACAGGCTGATCTGCAAGGATACCATAGAGGAGAAGATCTTGAAGCGCGCCACCCAGAAGGAGAAGGTGAGCAAGATCGTGTACAACAACAAGTCCTCAAAGGACGAGGAGGCCAATGACTTGTCCAAGGAGGACGTGGTCAATCTGCTCCTCTAATTTTAGTGACTTAAAATTACAAAATGACCATATATAACACACTTCGGTGACCCTCAGCCCCGGGCCTCCGCCAGCAGCTTCCTCGCCTTGGCCCTCTGCCGCGGGTTCCCTCGCTTCTTGGTGAAGGTCTGCGGGAGCTCGGCGGCGTCCGTGAACAGCCTGCATGCGCCTCCTTTGCCCGTGTCAGTCTTCCTCCAAGACTTCAGGCACTTCTTGTGGTGGTCGAAGAGGCAAAGGAACCAGATGCACTCGAGGGGCTTTCCAAACGCAACGGGCTGGGTGAAGACGCCCTTGATCCCCCGGTCCGCCCGGCCGGGGCTCCAGAATCGATACGCTGGGTTGGGGACCACGAAGGCGACGGGGGGGCTCCTCCCACGCGGGGCCTTGAAGATGTCAGAAAAGTATTTCTTCTTCTGCACGAAGGAGGGCAGCAATAGGGCGAAGGGCTTGCCCGATCGAACCGCGAACCGGACCGTCTGCTCGCAGTGTTTGCCGCTGAACGGAGGATTCGTCACTAAGACGTCGTGCTCGGGAATCTCGCCCAACCGAAGCTTTTCGTAGAAGTCCTCCTTCTCATTGTGCACTTTGGCGAAGCCAAGGGACTCGAGGTGCTTCTTTGCGGTTCCCTCGCAAAAGAAAGGATCGTATAAGCTCAGGTCATGCCTTTTCTTCCCCAACCGCCTCCCAATGCAGTCCAGGATGGGGGCGATATGCTCATACGCAACTTTCGGGGTCTCGCAGTGGTCCTCATCAGGAGACTCCCACGGCCTGTCCGACAGCACGGCAGGGTCCCCACCCGAGCCAACCCCATCCCGCCCCTTCCGCCGTTTCGCCGGCCCCGGACCCGCCTTCCACTTCCTCTTCATGGCCCCCGCGCCTTGCCCCCCCGATCGATTGATCGATCTCAAGCTTGCTCTCAAGATTCTTGTGCCCCGCTGGCCGGAACGCGAGGCACTTTTTTTTGGCACCCCGGGCACAGTCGGCGGTGGCTGGCTGGCTGGGGGGGGGGAACCGAGACGAGGGCTCCGTTGATCATCAGCCGCTCGACTTGTGCATCATGAGTGATCGTCCTGCTGAGAGGCAGGGCACCTGGCGTGACGTTGGCCGGCTGGTGGGGACCATGAGGGACGATTTTTACTCCACTTTAGACCAGGAAGAAGTCAGGAAGCCCTTAGTTTCATCCCGGTCCATGGCCAAGGTGTACTTTACACATAACGTGGGAACCTCGAGACTGAGCAGGTTGATGCGGTTGCCGAGGTTTCAGACGTCGAGGGTCCACACAGGGGGTTCCGGGGGGTTCCGGTACCCGACGAGGACGAGGGCCCTGAAAGCTGAGCTGCAGAGGGCGAGCGACTACTTCGCGACCATACTGGCCTTCCTTGGTTTCCGCCCCAGCGACCGAAAGCGGCTTGGCTTCATGTTTACCCTCTTCAGCCTCGTGTTCATCGGCCTGCTCTTCCCGCTCTTCGACCTGGTGTGCGGCCAGGTCGTCGTTTCGGACGAAAAGCTCAAGGGCCTCATCAAGCTCGCCAGCACCTACAGACTGCTTATCTACGCCGTCTCCATGCTTTGGATGATTAGGGTGAGCAAACGCTGGAACATCGATGCCATGCTCTTCCTTAGGGTGGACAGGCTCTACGTGTCGAGGATCGCGGAGGAGAAGGGCCTGGGCGGCATGTGGGTCTACGCTGCCATCATCCAAAACTTTGCCCTCGAGGTGGTCTGCCTCTTCGGCCCTTACTTTCTCGTCATTGCCTTTGCAAAAGGGTGGTGGTTCTTCAACTCCCTCGGAGACTCCAAGCTCTACTCCTCCTCTTACACCTTCAACGGCCACGTCCTGATGGACTCCTCGTCGCCGCTGTACGTGAAGTGCCTGTTCTACTTTGCGGGGCTGCTGTCGCAGTCCTACATGCAGGTGATCTACCTCGTGCCCTGCGTTTACTTTCGCATGGTAAGCAGCCTGGTGCTGCTGGAGATGAAGGCGTACAAGGAGATGGTGCAGCCGGACAAGGGCGAGGCGGAGAGGAGGGACAAGCTCGGGGAGCTCCTGGATGAGGATGTCTCCATGGACCACACCCTCGCGTCCAACGGCACCCTGGTGGCGTCCACGGAGTCCGGGAACTCCTTCTCCGCGGGGCCGACCCCATCCAAGCAGAGCACCACGGCGTCGTCCTGGCATAACAGTGTGATGGACGCCTCCACGGCCGAGGGCGAGACCTCGCGCCCGTCCCTCGCCGGATCCATGGCGAAGTTCGAGCTGGAGGACCCAACCTCCCCGGCGGCCGGCTCTAGCGACGTCGACGAGGAAGCGGGCTCCGGCTTCATGCCGACCCAGAGCCTGCCGAACAAGCTCCACATGAGCAGGACGAGCGCAGGAGCCCTGCGGCGGCGCAGGAGCTCGGTCTTCGACCGTTACGGGTCCAACCCCTTTGGGATGTACGTGGACAGCTCGGCGCTGCATGACGCAGACAACCTGGAGAACGAGTTCACGGACTCGGAGGACGAGGACGAGTGCAACCTCAAGTCACACGTGGCCGACGAGCAGAGCTTTCCCGTGCTCAGGGAGCACTCGCTGCTGCAGAAGGTCCTGAGGCTGATTTCTCACAGGTTCAGGCAGTTTCTCCTTGTCACCTTCATCCTGATCTTCTTCGAGAGCTTTGGCACGCTTTACTTCATCCTGAACGCCATCATGGACATGGATACCAAGGAGCAGAGGCACTACAGCGTGACTGGAATCATCGTTAGGCTGGAGCTATCGTCCTCGGCGCTGCTGCACATTGTGGGCCTCGTGCTGAACGTCAGGGCTATCCTCATCATGACCCACCGCCTGCGCGCCGTGCAGACCATAGCCAGCGAGCAGCACGCGCACCTCACCTGCAAGATGAACCTGATGAAGGAGGACGACGACCAGAAGGAGATGCTCAGAGGATTGGGGATGGAGTTCGAGCAGTACATGAAGAGGCAGTCCCTGCTTCAGTACATGGTCAACCACCCGCTCGGGATCACCATCTACGGCTTTCTGATCGACAGGGAATTTCTCAGGAGCTTCCACATGGTCGTGGTCTCGCTCACAGTGTTTCTGGTGAGTATGATCATGGGCGGGAGCCACAACCAGAGCCACTCCAGCACGTGACGCCACCTTTCTATAAACCTCTTTTTTCGTGTACACTACCCAGAACTCTTATGAATTACAAAAAACTAAACAAAGCTTTGTACAAGCTTCGTACAAAAAAACAAAAACAAAATTGTCTGGAAGAAATGAAGCGCCTCGGAAGCAAAAATGTTTGCCCGCTCAGCCCTTGGAGATGGGCAGGGGCGCGCCCTTCACGGGGGCGAAGGCCATGTACACGCAGCACGCGATGTAAAATGCGGCAAGGATGTCCTGGATGATGTTCATTTGGACGCCAAATGCTCCAGGCTTGGACGTATACTGGCCAAAGTAATCGCCGCCTGGCGCGACCAAAGTGTAGAAGTTAATTCCGAAGCAGCAGAAAGTAGCGACCCAGATAGCAATCGCCTCAATCCAGCCCGAGACAAAGCGGTCTCCCATGAACTGCTTGCTGGTCGTGAGCCTCGTCAACGGAACCAAAGCAAAAGGAAGCAGGAAAGCCAGAGAGGAGTTCACGATGTCGATCATTTGCTCCATTGCCCTCGAGTCCAGCACAGCGGCCACGATAACGCACGGCAAGACCGCCACGCACCTCGTAACCACGGCCCTCAACCACTTTGGGAGCTGAATGTTCAAAAAGCCGTCCATCACGAACTGACCCGAGTAGGTGGTGGTGATGCAGGAGCTCTGCGCGGCGGCGATGAGCGCGACTCCCCACAGGATCTTCCCGCCTTTGATGTTAAGGTAGTCCGGAAAGGACGCGATTCCCAAGGCACCGGGGTCCGGTACGGCGACGTTCTTGTAGACGAAGATGGCTGCCAGAGACGCGATCGCCCAGTTGATGACCGTTGTGAACAGGATTGGGATGAAGGGGTCCCACAGGCCGAGCTTCACCGCCTGCCTCTTGTAGGCCTCCCTTGGTGGGCACCTCCTTGTCTCTAAGGTTCCCGAGTGAAGGTACAAGTTGTGCGGCATGACCACGGCGCCGACAATCTGGATCGCGGACTGGATGGCGTCGGGCGTCATCTTTGCGATGGGCAGGAAGGCGCCCTTCGCGAACTCCTCGGCGTTCATTGGGGATTCTCCCCACTCGACAAAGAGGGCGACGGCCATGACAAGCACGAGGACGCAGGCCACGAGCTCGATGAAATAAGAGCCGCGGTGCAGCGACGCGAGGAAAGCCATCGTGGTCAGGAACGACAGCAGCACTCCTGCATAGAGCGGCACGCTGGAGTTGAAGAGGTTGATGGCGATGGCGAACCCAATGACCTCGGGGAGGTCGGTCAGAATGATCGATATCTCTGCGATCACCCAGAAGGCCCATCGAATGTACTTGGGATACTGCAGGGCCATGGCCTCCGCAAGGTTCGAGTTGGTGTAGTGCTGGAGCTTCACGCACATGTACTGCACGTACCACGACAGGAGCTGGGTCCACAGGATGACCCAGTTCTGGGAGAAGCCCGAGGTCGCTCCCGACTGGATGTCCGCCTGGAAGTTGCCGGGGTCGACGTAAGCGATGCAGACGAGCCAGCCGGGGCCGAAGTACTTGATGAAAGTGCCGAAGGTGAAGGGTGTGTCCACGCCGGGCGGGACGTGCAACTCTCCCGGAGGTACGGCCTCGTCGAGGCTGAAGCGAATGCTCTGCTGGCTGTCCACGATCCTGTTCGAGGTCTTGACGCCCTCCGGGTCGATCGTGATGGACGCGTCGTCATCCTTGATGCTCGCGCTCGTCTCCGTCTGGACCTTTCCGCCCGTCATGGGCTCGTTCTTCTCCATCGATTCGACCAGCGGGTTCTCGTGCTCCTCGACCGCCATCGTTCGCAGCAATTTGTCCTCGCGGCGTTCCCGTGATCACCGTCTTGCCCCCTCAGCCACCCGAACTGGTCGGCAAGTCACGCCTTTGTTGAACCTTAACTCCACTAGAAGCGTTACAGTTCGCTTTTGCGTCACGATTCGTGACAAAAATCTTTGTACGACACTCCGTTACGACACACAATTCAGAAAAAAAAAAAATCAGATCACAAAATTTGATCCAGGTGCTTCTTCAAATCTGAACAAAATAATTCGTCAGGTTTCGGCAGATCTTTGGTTTTCGAACCTTCTGTCGCTTGACAGAAAAACTCCGAGGTCAAGCGCGCGCGCACGACCCGAGGCCGACGACCGACGCACGACCGAGCACCGCGACGGCGGCAGAAGAAGAAGATCATGGCGGACCTGAAGCAGTTCCTGTCCCAGACGGACGTCCAGGCGCTGAAGGCTTATGTGCAGGGTCCGTCCTCCCAGGCCCGGGCGGACTCCACGGTTCTGCTGCACTGTACGCATAGCAACCTGAAGAACACGTCGTTTTTCGAGCTTAGGCTGGACAGGCACATGAGTATCTTGTCCGTCAAGGAAAAGCTCAAGTCTCACACGGGAACCGCGGTGGGATCCATGCTTTTGCAGCTCAAGGACCTGGGTGGCAACGTGGTCGCGACCCTGGCCGATGACAACACCGTCCTTGGCTTTTACTCCCCACAGGACGGGTGAGTCGGGCACCCGCCCCCCCCCCTCCCCCCCCGTCCCCTACTTTCTCGCTGACGACCGCCCCCCCCTCATCTCCTCTACCGCCTGCCTCGGCCGGCCGCAGTTTCACGCTGCACATCATCGACATCGACCCGAACTCGTCCTCTGCGGACGGGTGGCTGGAGGACGTTTCCAAGGTTCAAAAGTACGAGATTAGCGAGGAGGACTACAACGCGAGGGAGAACACGTACAGGAAGTTCAAGGAGCAAAAGCTGAAAGAGGACCCGACCTGGACCCTGCAGAAGGAGATCGCCAAGAGGAGCGGGAAGGAGTACAAGGAGCCCCAGCAGGACCCAGAGTTCCAGGCCAAGGAAGCAGAGGCGGTGAAGCCAGGAATGCGGTGCGAGGTCTTCCCCGGCGGGAAGAGGGGGGAGGTGATGTACGTGGGCAAGTGTGAGGGCCTGCCGCTCGGGTTCTGGGTCGGCGTCAAGTACGACGAGCCGATCGGCAAGAACGACGGGCAGGTCAAGGGAAAGAGGTACTTTGAGTGCGCGCCCAAATACGGAGGGATGGTGAGGCCTGCCAACCTCAAGGTCGGGGACTTCCCACCCGTGGATGATGACATCGACTTCTCGGACTCCGAGGAGGAGATCTAGGGCGGAGCGGAGCGGAGGGAGGAGAGATAGTGAGGACGCGATATAATGCGCGGAGGAACCTCTCGACTGTATTGTGTTTATCGTCGTGTCTTTAACGCACACCCTGCAAGAAAAAAGCGGTCGAGGGAAAGCCCTACTCCACCTCGAGGGAGTCGCTGTACAGGTGAATTCCGGTGTTGAACCCCAAGAGAGAGGCATCCAGCTTCTTCCCCTTCTTCTTTCCCTTCTTTGCCTTGCCGGCTGGCGCCGCTTTTGCCGGGTCGACGCTCTCAAACCTCCCTTCGGCACCGTCCCTCTTCAGGGTCCTCTTGGTCTCCTCCTCCATCCTGAACAGGAACTCGGTGGTGAACTTGTTCGTCTTGGCGGTCTTGCCCAAGTAGAACTCCACGTACTCCTTGATCTCCTTCTCAGAGTTCAGGGACATGAGGAACTCCACGAGGGTCATGTCCTCGCTGCCGTTCAGGTCCCGCATCTGGCGCTTGCACCACGTGGTGAAGCCCTCGGACATGGCGCCAGAGTTGCCCGGGTTGAATCTCGAGGCCTGCTGCTGCTGCTGCTGCTGCTCCCCAGACCTCTGCGCTCTCCTGCCCTGGGGCTGGGAACCCTGCGAGGAGGAGAGAGAAGGGAAGGCGGCACCACCAGCAGGGCTGGCGGCCTGCACGGCTTGCTGCTGCTTGGCGCCCCAGGCCCCGGCCAGCGGCGGGCCGGAACCCCGCTGCGCGTGCCTCGGCTGCTGGGGCTCGGAGGGCATCTCCCAAAACATCTCGTCGTCGTCCTGCGGCGCGGAGTGGTGAGCCCCGCCCCTGGCAACCTGTTGCGCGAGCCTCCTCCTCTCCATCTCCTCCGCCTGGATCGTGCTCAGGCTCTTGGCCTGGGGCTGGGCGGGGGCTACCCTCTGAACAGTGGCGACCTTGTGGGCGGCGGCGGGCTTGCCGTTCTTCTTCCTTCTGGCGGTGACGGCCTCGAACCCGTCGTTCGGGTTTGGATCCTGCCGCTGCACGGGTGCGGCGGCCATCGCGGGCTCCGGGTAGGCATTGTTGCCCCCGAGCTTGGCGGCCCACGAGTTCACAGACCCGCCCTGCGCCCTCCTCGAGGCCTTATGCATCGCCCTGGCCTTCTCCTCCTCCCTCTGGATCTCCGCGAGCGACTTTGCGGCCGCGTTTCCTTGGTGGGGCTGCTCCGCCCAGTTTGACTTGCCGGCGCTGATGATGTCCGGCTGGGGCTCGGGGGAGGGCTCCAGGGCCCGACACGCCGCCGCTGCGGCGGGCTTGGCGGCTCTGGCGGCTTCCCTGGCCCTCTCCGTCTCCTCGTTCATGATGTCCGTCATGGAGGGGCCCTGGCTCTCCGGCAAGTCACCCCAGAACTTCTGTGGGGGTTCCGCAGAGGACAGGTCTTCGGGGGGGCTCTCCGAGATCCTGGGCTCCGCCCTCATCCTAGCCTCGATCTGCTCCAGGCTTGCGACCCCTGCGGGCATGGCGGGCATGGCAGGCATCGGCGGCATCGGCGGCGGTGGGTCCTGAGGGCCAGGGCCGCCAGCTGCGCCAAACTGGTTGTACACCTGGTGCTGCTGGGGCTGCGCCTGCTGGGGCTTTGGTGGCTCCATGGGCACGGGCTGTACCCCGAGGCCGACCCCTGGCATCTGCATGGCGTCCTGGAAGGGCATCTGCGCCCCAGGCATGCCCCCCTGGCCGTACATCATCCCCTGGCCCAGCATCTGGCCCACCTGCGCCGGCATCCCCTGCACAAACGGCTGCTGCTGCTGCTGCGGTGGCGGCTGCGGCGGGAACATGGAGTCCTGCTTGGGAGACTGGTAGGCTGGTTCGCCAAAGCTGCCCACGTGGGGCCCGGGGCCCATGGCTGCCGGCTGCACCGGGGATGGGTCCAGCTGCGCGCCCCACTTTGTGAGCCAGAACGACAGGGGCTGGAACATGGCCATGTCTGCCGCCTGGGCAGATTGGGGCGCCACAGGGAGGTGCAGCGGAAAGAACTTGGCCTGGTACCACTCAAGCATCTGCGAGGTGCTGAAGGGCCCTTGGACCATCCCCTTGGGGTCCTTGTACATCCATTGGTCCGGCTGCTGTTGCTTCTGCGCGGGGGCGGGTGGTGGGGCAGCCCCGTTTGAGGCTTGGACCTGGGCCTGGGTGGGCGGCTCCACCGGCTCCCGGGGCTTGGTCATTAGACCCCTGAGCAGGGACCTCCTGCCCTCGTCCTCGGGCTTGTCCACGTCCACTGAGATCTCCTTCCACAGCTCGTCTGGGTTGAGCTCCAGGCTGCCGAGGGACGCAAAGTCCATCGCGCCCTGGCCCGCCTTCGGCAGCGAGGACGAGTCCTTGGCCCACTCGGGCACCTCCTCCTCCTCCTCGTTCTGCTGGACCTGCGGGGTCTCGCAAGAAGCCACATCGTCCAGCTTGGCTCCCTCAGGAGCAGGGAGCAGGGTAAAGGCCCCAAGAAGCTCGTTCAGAATCTCGTGCATGAAGGCCCTGCTGTACCGGTGGGTCGCGGGGTCGTTGGTGTCCAACAAGACCGTGGCACTAACTCCCTGCCCGACGGCCCCGGTCCTCGACGACGCATTGAAGGAGGACCTCCTGGCCGGACCATAAGAGTCATGGTCGCTCCCGCGTCGAGGAGAGGAGGAGAAAACGGAGAAGCCCGAGGACTGCGTCCCCTGGTGGGAGTTGCCCCTGCCCCTCCAGCTCCCGTCCGAGCTGTTCCACCGGTCCCACCTCTCGCTCTTCCTGTCGCCCGAGCTGGACAGGTAGTGACCCTTTTTGTCAAAGCTCGAGCTGGGCTTGAAGTTCTCGTACCCCTCCTGGCTGGTGCCGTAAGACCCCGAGAAGCTGCCGCGGCCGGAGTGGCCGTCGTGGTGATCCGACCTCCGCCTGCCGTCCTGCCTGCCCTCCGCTGAGGACTGGTAACCCCAGCCCCTGGAGATGTCCCTGGGCTTGGAGCCTGTCGGGCGGCCGCCTAGCGAGGAGGTCCTCCCGGTCCCGAGCGGGCTGTAAAGCCCGCCAGAGCCGGATCCCCCAGCCTCAAAGGAGGAGGAGTCCCCCTGCTTCTTCTTGGCGTGCCATCCCAGGTCGTTTGACCTGCCGGACTTGCCCTCGCCCCAGCCGTAGGACTCCACGCCAGGAAACAGGAGCTCGGACGGCAGGGAGACGTTTCCAGAGGAGGTCTTCCTTTGCTCGTTTGAGGACCCCCACTGCGAGGAAAGGGATCGGCTCGTCGACAGACTTCGGCTTGATGGCCTGGACGGTGCATCCGACCTGGAGTCGAGCGCGTCAGAGGCCAGCAGTGCACTATGCACCGGTCCCAACGAGTCCTGGGTGGAGAGGCTCGAACTCCTTTGAGGGGCCAGGGACAGCCACTGCGGCGAAAGTGGCGTGTCGTCCGCCGGCTTCCCGTCGCCCTTGTCCATCATTGGTGGAAGTGTCTCTCGTCTCGCGCCCGCGACCTCTCGTCTCGACCTCCTTCCTTCTTCCCCACAGCGCTCCGAGCGCTCCGCGCGTGTCCGCTGTTTCTGCCCTGCCTCCTACCCCGGGGACAAGCCTTGTGCCTTGGGCTTTCTTCCCGAAGATGAGGGCGTGGAGGTGTGTCGTGTACAAAAAACAACTCAAATCCCAAAGGCGATCGATCGCGAAACAAAAAAAAAAAAAGGGCTTTGGTTTTGGGGCGAAAACCGAGAGAAAAGTTACGTTCGGCAGAACAGAAGTTTCCAGCCTTTCCAAGAAACCAGACTTCAGTGTAGATGTAGCTGTGGTATAGCTGTACAGCCTCCTGTACGGGGGAAAATTTCGAGACGCTAGCTAGGTAGCTGCGCGCAGCTGCGATCCTGGCGAGGGGCGCGCGGCAAGACCCGAGAAGACCCGAGAAGGTGAGGCAAAGGAACGGTTTGGCGTTGGATTACAATTACAATTACAATTAGGGATCGGGCAGCTTGACATATAGGACGTCGTCCATGTTGACTCGTGCGACGGGGAGGACCCCCGTTGGCGTCCTCAGGTCCTCCACGAGGATCTCGTCCAGGCTGCTCTCCACGGCGACCAGCCTCCCGGAGGCGCTCACACCCTCCACTGCAAGGGGACAGACAGAGAGGAGGGTCGAAGGAGGCGTCAGGCGCGCTGTGTGTGGTGGCGGTGGGGAAAGAAGGGTTCGGATCCATCTCTTCTCGCCGATTCCGTTCGCGTGCTCACCTCCGGGCCCGTGGAACCGTAGCGTCACGGAGGCCCTTTTCCCGCAGGTTTGCTCCAGGAGGCCGAGGAAAGCAGCCCGCTGCCTCGCCACGCCCTCGCGGTCCACGGGCTCCAGCGAGAAGTCGTGGTGGTCCTCGCCTGGGCGCGCCTCCATCGCCTCTTCGGGGAAGGGCGGAGAGAGAGAGAGTCAGAGCGCGGCGGCGGGGAGGGGGCGGGGAGGGCAGGGGACGGTTCGTCCAACCCCGTTTGGGGCGGGGGGTGGAGAGGGGTGTCACATTCGACGTGTCGTTTGCGTGAGGACGAGCCTGGCGGGGCGGCCAAAACTCGCGCCGCTCCGCGCTCCGCGCCCCCCGACTTGGGACAAACATAATTTTGCTTTCGCACAACTCCATTTTTTTCCTTTCTCTTGCTTCATACCCAAGCAACGTCATGGGAGGCGACAGAGGGGTGGCTACTTTGTGCTCTCTCTCTCTCTCTCTCTCTCTCTCTCTCTCTGTGTGTGTGTTTCAGACTCACCCACGCAGCCCCCCGACAGTACTGTCTAACGCGCGCGAGTCAGGCGTTCGGCCACGACGGGGGGCAATAGGTCTCCACCTCCTCGCTCAGCCCCAACGAGTGCCTCGCCAAGCCATCGACATCGACAGCTTTCCCTCCGAGCGCCCGTCCCTCGGCCCCCCTGGGCTCGACCCAGTTCTGAACTGCCACCGCGAGGCTTTTTTCCGGGAATTTCGTTCGGAGTTCCCAGCGTGTCCCGGTCGGCCAAACGACAAGAGAGAAAAGCGCGAATTCTTATCAAGAGGCGGCCGGAAAATTAGGTGGTCGAGCAGGTTGAGGTCACCAGGGCGGCGAGCCAGGCGTCGGCAGGTCGGTCTGTGCACGGAACGGCGGAGACGTGTCTGTGAGTGAACGACTTTGGTCATCCTATTTCAGTACTTGAGTTCGCATTGTGTCGAGCGTTCGTGCGCCGGCCAGCCCTGTTATTTTTTAATGGACGGGACGGGACGCAAGGGGAATACACTGGAACGTCGTCGGGGACCGGTGTCGAGTTTGGGGATCAAATTCCCTCAACCTAGATGGAACAGGAGCCAAGCGAGTGGTAGACTCCCGTCGGCGAATGAGCTTCTTCTTGGGGAGGAGGCGGGCGTGAGCGAGGCGAAGAAGAGAGGGAGGCCCCTGCTGCTCAGCCCGGCGAGGCTCCTGGCGTCCATCTCGAGCGCCACGGGGATCAAGCAGGGCCTGGGAAAAGTGTCTGAGAGGAAGGAGAGGGAGCGAAAGAGACAGAGGGGAGGGAGGAGGATGGAGGCAAAGTCGAAGTCGAAGGCCGCGGGCCGCGACCGGGACGGCGGCGAGCGGAACAAGGTCCTGGCCATCGTGGCCCAGATCCCCAAGCCCGCGTACTTCTTCGCTGCTGGCGCCATCTCCGGTGCCATCGGCAAGACGGTGACCGCTCCGCTGGACAGGGTCAAGGTTCTGCTTCAGGTCAAGGGCGGCTATTCCGGCTCCCTCGTGACCCAGGCCGCCCGCAACGGAGGATTCTTTCCTGCCATGAAGGCCATCTTCAAGGAGGAGGGCCTCCTTAGCTTCTGGAAGGGCAACGTCCCACAAGTCCTCAGAGTCCTGCCCTACTCGGCACTCAACCTGTACGGCTACGAGAGGTTCAAGGAGATGCTCAACTGCAGGGAGGACGATAAGTGGCAGGTCCCAAAGAGGCTGGTGGCCGGCGCGGCTGCGGGAATGCTGGCCACCATCGTGACTTACCCCCTGGACACAGTCAGGCTGAGAATGGCCGTGGACAGCTCGATCAAGTCGATGCCCCAGGCCATGCGGCTGCTGAGCAAGGAGGGCGGCATGGTCGCGTACTACCGGGGGGTGGGGCCCGCCATGTTCGGGGTGGCGCCCTACATGGCCCTCGAGCTTGCGAGCTTTGACTTTTTGAAGAAGGTCCTCGCCACTGAAGACCTCAAGTCCAGCCCTGCGATGTCCTTTGTCAGCGGGTTCATGGCGGCACTCATGTCGTCCTCGGTGACCTACCCGCTCGACACGGTGAGAAGGCAGATCCAGCTGCAGGGCGGCAGCATGCTCACACTGCCCACCATGTTCAAGGGCATCTTTGTCAACGAGGGGGCGCAAGGTCTGTACAGGGGCTTTGTTCCTTCCTGCCTGAAGAACCTGCCCAACAAGGGAATAAGGCTGGCGACCTTCGACACCGCCAAGACTGTGATGGCGATGGCGGAGGCCCAGGAGGAGGAGGAGGCCAAGGCTCGCAGGTGAGAGCGGAGCTTTGTGATCATCATAATAACTTAACCGGGTCGGGCTCTCATTTTGTACGAGTCGCGCAGCGCGAGCGATTCCTTGGTCCTGACCTTACCCTGGGGCCAACACGGGGGTCCCCCGGAGTACAGTATGTAATTGATATTGAAGTCCAGCAACGTTCAAAACAAAACTCGTAGGACGAGCAAGACTTGCCTCAGAATCATGCTCGTGATGATGCTCCTCTCGTTTCGAGAAATTTCCGCCTTTTTTTTTTTTTTTTTTCCCGTAAACCCTCCCCGGCTGCTCGAACCGAGTGCCGAGGGGGGGGGGGAAAGGTGAAACAACAATGG
>Ga0160423_10001333_pt1 | contig 20634 bp, 10 predicted proteins | sample CRUFie14St8metaG_FD_108191 | JGI IMG/M metagenome (GOLD analysis project Ga0160423, IMG submission 108191) | Marine microbial communities from the Costa Rica Dome - CRUD Field 142mm St8 metaG | ecosystem: Environmental > Aquatic > Marine > Oceanic > Photic zone | place: Costa Rica: the Eastern... | reverse complement strand
GCGGAAAGGCATGTACGAAGTGACGCGGTTCGTCAACCAGGATACAGCCGAGATCGACCCAAATATAGAAATTTCACAATCTGGAGATTTTCGTAACGGTTCTTTCCACCAACCTTCCGCCGGCCCGAAAGATCCCGGAACTCGGGCGTCCGCCGTTCCGGCGCCAGAAAATCTCGATGTGGAAAGATCGCGGACAGAATGGGAGGTAATGTGGAAAGAATGCGGAAGTGCATGTACGAAGTGACGCGGTTCGTCAATCGTGATACAGCCAAGATCGACCCTAATTAGGAATTTTTACAATCTGGAGATTTTCGTAACGGTTCTTTCCGCCACTTTTCCACCACCCCGAAAGATCCCGGAACTTGGCCGCCGGTAATCTCGGCGCCAAAATCTCAATCTCGAGATCGTCGTAACGGTGATTTCCGCTGACTTTCCGCCACCCCGAAAGATCCCGGAACCACACGCTCCCATGTCAACCACGCTTTTGAAAGACGCGGGAAACGTCTGGCGCCTGAATTTCTGCCATTTCAGATGTTCCGGCGCCAGGCCACCTTTCCCCAAAGGTTGGCATGGTAACCCCTCCTCGCTAATTAGTAAAGAAGTCTCTTCACTTTGTCAGAGTGTAATCGTCAAAAACTGTTCAAAATTGCGGCGCCAGAGTTCATGGACGGTTTTGGCGTTCCTTTGCCTCGAAGCCCTGAGTCCGACGCGTTTGATCTTGATGCCGCAATCGACGAAGATCAACGAATGCAGCAAGAGATGGCCGACCAATCGCTCCAACAAGAACCTCATGTTTCTGATGAAGGCGTTGAAGAACATGATGAAGAAGGTTATGAGGAGGAAGAAGACGCTGATATCGGCATGGCGCTTGGTGAGCAAGAAGCTCGTGATCAGGATTTTGAAGGGCCGTGGGCTGGGCGTTGGCTCTCCGCCGCATCCGGTCCTGCGCGCCCACCCAAGCGTCAGCGTCGATCCAACAAACGTATTGTCGGAGACGAAGACGAGGGACAGTCTCCTGCCCGGCGTCCGGAGGGTGATGGTCTCGATGATCGTGTTGAACGTCTTCCACCTGCTGATCATGGCTCTGCTTCTGGCTTGTCCGGTGGAGACGATGCCGACTCCACCTTTGGTTCTGATTCTGCAAATGATGGCGCTGCCGCCGTTCGCCGCAGCTCTTACGTCGATGCTCGTTGCATGAGCGACTACAACACCAGGCACATGGGGAACTCAATCACTGCCAAGATCCCCGAATTTCGACATGGCAAGTCATCCAACAGCACGTGGATGAGCTATGAAGAGGCTGGCAGCGCGGTCGAGTTTATGCGCCCCGTTCGCAGCCTGTGTTGGAACATTCCGGTCAAGATGTTTGCGCGCCATGGAACTCGATTCCGTCACATGACCACGCCACAAAAGGGCCACACTAGGGCCATTAGCATCGCGGCCGTGCTGAGCTTCGTCTTCACCGGCACGTCCAAGGGCTTTCGGTAAGTATTATGCCTTGAACGCATGCCTCCTCATTGAACATGCGCATAGTCAGCATTCAAACACTCAAGTGGCATGCCTTGTGCGATTTAGGAGCGGAGCGCATGAAGAAGATCAGCGCGCCAATGGCGAGGCCGAGGACGACTCTGCCGAGGACGACAAGAAGAAGCCCTCGCGAGTGTACCGCTACGCCTTCATGCTTCCCACGGACAACAATGTGACCGTGCCCATGTTTACCATTGCGTACGAGGAGCTCTACAATCCCGAACTCACTCAAGTTGTTGCAATCCGCATATGGAAGTTTGTGTATGACAAGAGCCACTCGGACTCTGAGCTCTGCCGCAAGTTGCTCGACGAGAACCGCGACACCTACCTCAACGCCGGCTCTGCGCACGCTCCCAACGCCAGCCGCCGCAAGAACCTTCTCAACGAGCAGAAGCACAACCGCGGCAACGCGTGCGCGTCTCTTGAACACTATGCAGGCATGCAATATACGATCATTCAGAACGAGGAGCTGTGGTACCGCAACATCACCAACTGGGGCGGCGGCCAAACCGTCAACAATAGCGCGCGGCCGTTTTTTGTTGATGACGAGTTGCCCTCTGGCATCAACAACAAGCGCATCACGCCTGACAATGTGCTTGGTGGCACTCACCCTCTCAGCCCCGAATACGTATTCAACGCGCGCCGCCACATGGCCCTGTCTGCCGGACTTGTAGATTTTGACGACGAGCCAATCGAGGTTCACCCCGATTTCATCGATCCATCCAAGTACTTTACTGACAATGATGAGTTCATGCTTCCCGAAGCATCACGCAAGAACGACGGCTTCTTCTTCTTGGTCAACTCGTATGTGAACAATGTGTTTGATGTCGCCCTCCCTCGTCCTATCTACGGCACTACTAGCGTCGGTCTCCACCTTCTCGAGCTTTTCAAGGAGCAGTTTTACAACGAGGTCAAGGCCAGGGGCGGTACGAACGCCTCGGCTGCCGACTGCTTTGTCAACATGATGACGCAGCAAGACCCTCTTGTAGTTGAAATGGTTCGGTTGATGGCCGAGACTGTGGTCACCTACGATTCTATTGACGCGCCCGAAGCTATGCGTCGCCAGCAACTTCAGCACTATGGCGAAATGGACTCGGATAGCAATTACATCATCGAGCCGCAGCAGTTTGTCAAGAAGTTGGCACAGGAGACTCGCCGTGTGATCTCCGTATTGATCCAGGTATGGCTCAAGAAACGCGAGGCAATTCGCAATCTCAAATACAAGGAAATCCAGCAGCTTGCGGAATCCGAAGGTGAAGAAGGCATGGAGATTGACTATTACGACGACAGGATGGCGGAACTCCGTGAATACGAGGACGAGACCACTTCCCGTCATTGCAAGGTGATGAAGGACCTGATTGAGCTGCACCTCCAACGCCTTGAGGAGGCATTCAACAGCCGCTTGGAGCGCGAGACGATACCTGCTGGGTACAAGGCCATGTAAGCTTCTCATTCAACTCGACCCCCAATTGCATGAAGCACTCACACAATGCACTTGTTTGTGTGCATCCAGGTATGATGGTCTTCAGAAGGAGCTTGCGAAAATGCCAAACAACACAGCGAGCATTGCGTTCACGCAGGACGTCAGTCTCCAGTTTGAGGACATGTCCAGCTTTGCGCAGATGAACTTGTGGATCGGCGAGTTCTGGGAGAAGGACACGTTTGTCGAGGGCCGCGACCGAAGAATCATGGTAAGTGATACACCCATGAACTCCTTTTGTTGTGACTCGTAAGATGACCTACTGTTGGCATTCTGCTTTACAGGACGAATTATTCCTCCATTTCTTCGAGCAGTACGGCGAGGTCACGTTTTTACTGCTGTTTTGCGGATACAAGGGTAAGCTGGCGTGATGGGACAAACCAGGCAGCTCCAAGTACTGACACCGATTTTGTTGTTCAGGCAACGGCAAGACCCTGCGGACTGAGCGCGCAATGTACGTCTTCCCAGAAGACTGGGCAACGATGGGTGGCCCTGGCAGTGCCAAATCCGGCCAGAACGGCCAATCCGACTCTACCGATGGCAAGAATGTGATCTACGATGAGATGGTTGAGGAACTCTGTGATCCAGACGGCAGTGATAGGGTAAGATTCATCCACTTAACCAACTCTGTCCATTCTCCAGTTAATGTGCTTACCGTGCATTCCCTGCAAATTGTTTGTGCGCAGCTCGAGTACTGGAAGCAAATTGTCTTGGTATGCTGCGTGCTGCATCATTGCTTAGTACTTGGGCCTATCTCACTGTTTGCTTGCTTTTGCAGAAACGCGAGTACACCTACAACCGCACTGTCGCGGTCAAGAACCCAGACAGCTCCGAGACCCTCCGCACGATGCGGCTCCGAACACCTCACAACGAGACTCATTTGATGTACGTTTCAGTTGCGCAACGCGTTTCTTGATCGTGTACATTGACGGTTGATCTCTTGTTTGTGCAGTTGCACGAATTATGGCATGGCGTTTACCCGAGACCGTGACCCATCCGACACCAAGTTTGCAATGATCGACCGTTCTATTGCCCACCTCGTTCGATCCATTGGAAAGACCTCGCACAACGATGCCGAGTTCTACGAGCACATGGGCAAGCCGGAGCAGCAGGCCAAGCTCACACGCTTTCGTATCTTTGTTTGCCTCGTTGCCGCGACCAAGCTTGCAATCAAGGGTGTTTCCGAATTCCAGCCCAACCTGGCGCTCGCCAACAAAATGTTTGACTACCTTGACAATCAGATGATCGTAGGCGAGTACAACCTTCCTCGGTGCACTCCCCGCAAATCCTTGAAGCGAGAGGAGAACTTGAAGACGTTGTGCATCATGAAGGCGGTTGCCGACGTTTTCATCTTTCAGCAAAAGGCGATCGAGTTTGATGCGGGGCGTCTAGGGGAGGATGGCAAGCCACAGCCATTCAAGTTCTCGATGCTCTATGACGTGATCCGTCAGCTTCGCGCGGATCCCGAGCTAATCTTTTGGGCCTGGAGCATGGGCTTGGACTACAACATTGGGACGTCGGCGCATTCTTTGGCTGCTATGACTGCCGTATGCGAGGAGTTTGGCTTAAACATTGGCGACTGGTTCAGGCAGCCGACTGACCGCGACCCCTCTGAGCTCTCAGGCGATCCGGGCTCACCAAGCCGTAATGAGCCCGTACGCCAGGAAGGCGAGACACAGGAGGAGTATGAGCAGGTAAGAGCGAATTGGCAGATGAATGAGGATTTTATTCAGCGTGACAGCAACTTCCACCAGCTACCCGGTCTTCTTGATCTCAACAAATTCGACCACGCCACTCGCCTCAAGACGTTGTTGTCGATGGAACGCAGCCGGCGCGCGACGTCTTTGTACCGGCACACTTGCACGCTGGACGGCAATGCCGATATGCAGATGAATGGCGTTGTTAACACCATCGAGAAGATTATGTCGCGGCACGGTCCTCCTTTAGACATTGACGCTTCAGATGCTGCGTTGACCAAAGGCGAGTACTTGCCAGTGTACCCAAGTGCGATCATGGCATCTACGGTACAAGTATGCGTGCTCTACAACCTGCAAAACGTCGCGCGTTGGTGTGCTGATGTGAGTGCTTCAACTGCCACCATGGGCAACGTGATGATCGGAGCCGACAGCAAGTTTACCTTTTCGGAGAAGCAGAACAAGGGTCCGTGCAAGTATTCTACTGCGTGGCTTCGTATGGACTGTCGTGACGGATGGAAGTCTGCAGCGCGCGACACTGTGACCAAGTCCAAGATTTGCAAGATTTTCGACTTGCCGGTGAATGGACTGCGCGACAGCTTTTACTTGATTTCTACTCGTGACAACTCTCGTCGGTGCACAGAGGAGCCGTACCTTCCGGGGCACATGCAGAAGCAGATGGGTTTCATGGACGGCAAGGGAGGCATGATGCATGAGAGCCACGCAGGGGCTGTCAAAATGCGCGGTGTTTCTGATGGGCGGGGCAGAATGTGCAAGCCAGGAGAAGAGCGCAAGCCGCGCCATCCCTACGTCAAGTTGACCGATGTCCCCGTTCAGCGCAAGATTGACTTCTTGGCTGATGGAGGTCGTTTCCCCGCGCTCATGCCATTGGTTTCCAATTTTGTGCGTGACTGTGCTCCTCTACGCATGGTAGCCGACGGTGACCACAAGTTTATAGAGCTCAACGTTTCCGCGGCGTTTGAGCACATGCGCATTCTTGCCGAGTCTATCGTGAGGTGCTCGTTCGTTCCGGGGGTAGCCAATTTGCACGAGCGCTTCTGCGATGATGCTCAGGGCCCGGAAGGGTTGTGCATTGCTACTTCGAATGCCTCCAGCGGAGCCGCTGGCAGCAGCGGTGACGCTCCCGCCTCTGATGGCGACCCTGACAACCCCAAAGCTGAGCCATGCACAAAGCTTCCATTCTCTTACGACATCATCTCGATCTCCCTCACATTGGATGCGATGGGCCGTTATTACGATGATGGGCGCGATGAGTACGTCCAGCTGTACAGAGACGCATTCGGTCCTATGATGGACTTCTACCCCAAGGAGGAGGACTTGCCTCACATGTGCATGCGCTTTGTTGGTCTTGCCGACACGTCTTCGCGTTGCTTCCTTAGCATTCCAGTCAAAAAGGAGCAGACTGCCTCACTCAAGCCAATTGAGGTCAGCGACGCCGTTGTGGCCGACGAGGACCTTGACACTGTGGAGCGCCACCTTCGCCTTAGCCTTGGTCACAACCCGTCCGATGAGGAAGTTGAGCGCTACATCAAGTCGCGCGCTGGATCTCGTTCAATGTCTGGCGTTTCTGGTGACCTTTTGAACATGCAAACCTACATCCAACATTCTCTTACCACCATGAAGGAGCGTGGTATGATCTCGAGCGACGAAGACGTGGTTGCCAAGATGGTTGGGGATGATCCCTACGGTCTGCGCACGCGCGTTGCCGAACTTGCTGGTCGCGAGATCAACAAGATTGTCGATGCCCACCCGCAGATGAAGCGCGCTCACAAGTATTGCCCGCCAGGTTGGGAAGAAATGTCTCAGGAAAAAATTGTAGAGAAGCGAGCCGAGGAAGTTCACCGTGTTCGGCACAGCTTGTACAAGACCATCGAGCTTCCGGACCACCTTGACAACTTGCGTATGTATGCGCCACTCAACGTCGCGCCATTGGCCAAGATGACGTTCTCCAACCGCGAAAAGGAAAAGGAGAGGCGCGCGGTGGAGGTTGCGCGTCGCAAGGCTCGCGCGAAGCAAGTTGACGCTGCGTCTCAGTTCAAGGACAAGGAGCGCATTCGCAAGCGTTCGCTTCCAGGCAAGTCAAAGGCTCCCACGGAGCCAGGACACGTTCACGCACGTGGCTTCTCGAGCTCCCGAGGCAAGGCCCCCATGCGTCCCTAGAGAAGCTGTATTGGGCCTGGAATTTGAACTAGGTGACGGTTGTAAGGGGGTCTCGTGTGTGTAGCACAGTATTTGTGCGCTATGTGGTGCATTTGGTGTGTATGTACCGAAACCGGAACCGCTTCTATGGAATGTTTCAATGTGTCTACAAGTAAGCACAAACCCAAGAAACGCAAGAAAAAAGTAAAACATCAGGACCCACTATCCAAACAACACAGCAAACGCCATGGACAAGCAACAAAGAAAGGAATACAAGAAGCTAAGCAACGGAAACACGCTGTTCTAAAAGCTGCTTCGATTGCGAAGGGGAAAAAGAGGGCGGTGGTGGAGTCTGAGTTTCTCGATGGAACTTCGTGTCGTTCAAAGAAGGGGTAACAGTTGATTGGTGCTGTTGTGTTTTTTGCCTCGTTTTAAATACTGGGAACGTGATAACAGGTTTCAAAACTGTTTTTGCTTTCCTCTCAAGCATTGTCTGCAACACACCGCCCACTTTACATCACATGGCTTAGCGGCCAAAGTCCCACCACACCCGCTTGCGTATGACCGCAGCCGCGATAAAGGAGTCTGCAAAAATGTAAGCCGCAAAGACCCACGCCAGGGCCAGCAACGTGCCTCGCGGACCTGATTGGTCAATCGCCTGAGCACATGCTGTCACGGCGTCGATAGCCATGTGACCCCAATACAACTTACAAACTACACCCAAATCACAACTCGCGCGCGGTCGCTGCCCTGGCCGTTGTGTTTGAGAGAGAGACGTAGCAATCGTTTGCGTACACAACTAGCGCGATGAAGAACATGACACCAGACAATACCAACAAGAACTCCGAGAACCGGTTGCGTTTTGCGCGGAGTAGAGCTCGGCGCTGTTCATCCTTCTGCCTGGGGACCACGACCTCGGCTTCTACGGTGCCATCAAGTGCGTTTTCCTGAACACAAGACTTGGCTAAGGGCCAAAGCTTTTGCAATGCTCGGAGAAGCACCAACGGGTTGTTGCGTGGGTCTGCTCGTACACGAACTACGGTGCGCCCCTCTGAGTCTCGCAAGACACTGGAGATGTGACAGCTGGGGTCGCTTAGCCTACAAGACGAAAGAATCAAGTCTGCTACCTTGTTGGAGTGAGAAGTCGGCTGCTGTCTGGGGGGCGAGCAACCTGGTTGCGTTGAAGCGTCGCCCATGAATATTGGCCCGACAGTCTTTCTAGTGCATGCATAGCTTAAATTAGCGCAGAAAGCCTTGATTCTTGCCACACATCAGTGTGTGCCACAACGGCCAGGTAGGAACACACATTAGGTTGTGCTCTTTCAGCATCCCGTGATACAATGACAAAGCATCCCAATTCTTCATGTGAAATCTTCATGTCGATCATCTTGTCAAGCTCCAAGTGCATCATGCGTTCCATTTGGTGTTCCATTGGGTGCGCATCTATGTCAGCAAGGTCTTCTTCTTCAGGTGGTTCGCCAGTTTTTCCGCCAGGTTGTTCGCCAGGTTGTTCGCCAGTCTGTCCACTGTTATCATATGAGCTTCCAGGGCCTCCAGTTCCTCCACTCAGACCTCCAAGTACATCAAGTACGGATTCATCGTTTACAAACTCGGAAGCCATTCGCAGCCGCCTTGCGCTTTGTTCAAGACGCCTTGCTTTAAACTGATTGTACACTCTAGCCGAATAGCTACCCGTTGCGACGGTTACCACGATTGCTAGTGCAAGTGCAAGAATGAGTTTTGCCCAACCATTAGCAGATGCGTATTTAAGCAGAAGGTCGATGGGTTTCATTGCCAACCTCGCAGACCGATGCAAAATCCAAGTTATGTTCTCAGAAAGCTGAGGAAAAGCATCTCGTAGTGCCCACCAGTCAATATCTATGAGTTGCCAGTACGATACACCCAACGAAATACCAGCCAAAGCAGTAGGGTTTGACAAAGCGAATTTGAGTCGTGGATACACTGTCAAAAAGCATGTTCCCACAGTAGCTGGAATTCCAACTACTGCGCCCAACATAGCAAGAAGATTCTTGCCATACTCATCCTTACTCAGTGCCGCCCAGGCAGCTACTCCAAGTGTGACCGTACTATCCTTTAGTATGGAGTCAGCAAAGTAGAAGGCTTTGATCAACTGTGTTATCGGAAACGTAAGCTGATTGAATGCCTTCACGAAAGCTTTCATGTAAAGATCCGGGTTTTGTAAAACCACCAGTGCTGGTTTGACGGCCCAAATGTACTTGAGCCACGGCTTAGCAGGATCCTCCTGTTTTTGATACTGCTTTTCGCTTGCCTTCTTGTTTTTCTTAGCCTTCTTCTTCTTCTTCTTCTTGTTTGCAGAGCGAGCAGGAGGCGCGTCGTCATCGTCGCTGTCGTCATCACTGTCGTCGTCGCTGTCGTCATCAACGTCTTCGTCTCTGTCTTCATTTCTATCGTCGTTAGAATCTTGTTTTTTCATCTCATTTTCGGCTTCTTTCATTACTACCCAGTGGTGAAGTGTAAAGAACCCAATTGTTCCAATGCCTTCAACAGCACCTTGCTTAAACGAGTCAACCAGAGCAAGAATAACTCGGAAGTCTAGTATGAGGCCAAAGATTTGAGATCCAATGTCATAGCCATTCAATCCAGCTGCGTCTCGACCAGAAGCTGCTCTCCACACCTTTTTCATGTGGTTCCACACGCGCTGCACGATACTTTCATTGAATCTATGCACAAGTTCCAGACCCAAAGATGATATTCTTACCAAAACCTCAACTCCATCTAACACTGCTGCAGATTCGTTTGAAGAGTCCCACTCTCTGAGGAACTTGAGAAACTTTTCTGTGTTGTTTTTGAGCTCGTTGATTTTATCTACCTGCTTCTTTTTCTGTGGAGCCTCTTCTGCCTGTGATCTTGTAGCACTCCTGTTAATGTTCTTTTCCATTTCCTTCTCGACCGTCTTTTGCTTCTGCGCGTATTTTTCTGTGGTCTCCTTCACCTTCTGGCTTAGACTTTGTATTTCTTCCTCTTTTTCTTCAACACTTTTCTCGAGTTCTTCAAGTGTCTTTGCTTGTTCTTTGTTCTTACCAAGAACTTCTTTCAGTCTGCCTCCCGCGCGTTTCATAAGTTCTGATTTGTCAAAAAGGGCTTCTTTTGCTTGAAGAAACCAACGCTTGAAATCGTTCTTTTCCCTTTCAGCTTTCAAAAGTTCTTGGCGGATTCGTTCGATTTCTTTCTTGTATTCCCGCGTGTTTTTTTCGTGTTCTGCGTTCAGTTGAACTTGCTGTGTATCTCTTTCATCCGCAACCGCCTCTGCATAGGATGGCTGTGGAAGTGCCAGAGTAGTGTTTGGAAGTGACGGTGCTTCATCTTCCTCTCCGGGTACCATCGATCTTGTCATTATAGTTGCACTTTCAGTGAATCCAGATACGAGGCTTGATGCTAGTACCAACTCATACTGCTGTTTGCTTCCACCTTCTTCGTCTACGGGTTCCATTTGTCTGTCGTCATTTTCTCCGTTTACTTCATCTAATTCTTCCTCGTCTGTATCTTGAGGTTGCAAAGGATCGACGATATCGGCATCTGTGTCTTTAACAATAGAACGAAGCGTCTTTTCCACCTGATTGCTGTTTGAAGTCGCGTCGGAGCTTGTGATTTTTGCAATCACTGTTTCTGCCTGAAACGACGACATTCCCGTGTCTTGTCGAAGACCGGCTGCAAACCCGGCTGCTATGTTCTGCCGTGAAGTTTCTAAGGTTTGTGTTGGTTGTATCGAAAGGCGTTTCTGTAAGCACTGTGCCAAGCAGAGATTCAACGCAGAGTTTGCAAACCAAGACCATTTTTTGTACTTTGCCACCCTCATGACAATGCGTATGTACATGACCTTGACCTCAACTTCCTTTTCTGCACTCTTTTCTGGTGAAGCGCTCTGCCATGCGTTCTTGAGCTCTCCGAATGGTTTAAGAAACTCTCCCACGTTTGGCTCAGTTTCCATCTCAGTGTCAAATCGTTCTGCTTCGTCGGAATCTTCACTACTCACTGGAGTTTCCGCGTTTGTGCCTCTCAAGAAAATGGACCTGAGTTCTTTCCAGTACTCTGCAGCAAGCCTGCCATTTGTTGGTCCAGACTGAGAAGCCTTCAAATCTTCTATGATGTCCAGAAACAATAACGGTTTCTTTCCAGGAATCGCCATCTTCTCTGTGAAGATCCCATTGAATGAGCTCTCGTTATAAGACATAGAATCTTTTGTTAAGAAGAACAGAACCATAAAATGCTTCCAAAGGAGCTCCATTATGCGAATTGGTGTCTGTTTTTCATTCACTAGACTGTCCATAGTTTCTATAAAGCTTCGTCTCGAGGGGTTTGGCACGTTAAAGACTTTGCCAAACAATAGAATTTGAGAGCATCTGTGCTCAAACTTTGAAAGATCTTCGGCAGTGACCTGTCCAAGCTCAACCCCGTTGGGCGAACTATCAGTATCGTCCGAGTTTCTCTTCAAGGTGGCGATCATGTTGTTCATTTTGTCTCTTCCTTCTTTGATCGACTGTTTTAGTGTAGTGGCACCTTGATCTGAAATGTCAGGTACCGGTGAAGAAGTAAGATCAACCATCGCAGCGTTTATGTGTGATTTGACAGACTGAAGCACCTTAAACACCGAAGAGTTGGATGGACAGCATTCTGTGTTTGGATCGCGAACCTTGTCTGCTAGCTTTTGAAATATCAATTGTCTTTGCCTGGCTATGGAGCCTGCCTGCTCCCACATATCCTCTTGTATTGGATCTTTGAGATCAGGCTGGGCTTTATACATGATTTCGCTTGCGCGGACAGTTTCGCCCAGTGTAGACCCTTCGAGCATACTATTAAGTGCGTATAGAATGTCGATTGTGGTTGTTGTGACACTTCGTTGCTGTTCCTCACTTAGTCCAGTTTCGTCATTTTTGTCAGCATCTGTTGCTCCACGTTTATTTCGTGAAGAGGAACCGTCAGGGTTTGGTGCTCCTACATCGACAAGACTGGAAGGTCGATTTGAAAGAGCTAGACGTTCAAAAGACGGTAACAGGTGTAAAGATGCAGTGCCCGGGCTGTCCGGATTTTTGTTCCTTCGTGACATGTTTTTAACAAAAAGTAGTAAACATGGGCTTATGGTGTACACCAAACAAGTGTTCACAGTACGCTTACACATGCACACAACTCGTTAAATGGCATTGCCTTTACACCCACTTCTCTTAGCTTCTTGCACATCTCTTGGATTGAACGTTGAGCTTCTCGGGTTTCCTTGCCAATGTCTTCAACGACCACTGAGTGAGACGACGCTGTTTCTGAACGTGCTATGGCATTGCCGATGCAAACACATGCCAAAAATACCGGAATGTGTGTCAGCTTCTGCGGCGTTACGAGCGTAAGAAACGCCGACTTGGTGTCGGGCAGCACCACCCCAGAGGCACAAGCTGTTGCAACTTGAAAAATGCGCTCTGCGTTGTGCATAGTTCGTCTGTAAGCATCTGACAGTTCCCCAGCAAGTTTTGACAAGGTCTCCACGTTGGACTCTGCCTTCTTCGCAAACACTGACAACGTTTCTGAGTACAGTGTGTCTTCAATGTACTTTACGTTGCTCAAGTTGGTGTTGGGGTACAGAGAAACGTGAACCTCTCCTTTGAAGACTTTGATGATGTTGGGCCCTACGCAACCGTCTGTGTCTGAACTATAAGATACAATTTTAGCTTTGGCGACATCAACACTGGACACCAAGACTGAAGAACATGCAAATTCAAGAGCGTCGATCCAAACCGGCTGCGTCTCAAATTTGGAGTGTACTATGTCCATCACCGTTCCTGTCGTAGTAGTCCCAAAGGGAACCATGAAATTTGCAACTGGTTTGGATTCTCTCTTTTTAGATAGATCGCGCACATCAAGCATGGTCATCATGTTGGCCAGATTGTCGTAGTCGTCTCGCAAAACGTCAAGGCTTACTGAGTTAGATGCCAATTGTTCTTTTTGTTCTGGGTGTATGTCGACTCTAAGATGTGCCATGCGTGCCAGTAGAACTTTCTTGTTGGCAAGCGCTGGTGTCGAAGACCATGCAGATTGTGATTCTTTGTTGTTGACATTTCTGGTTGCGTTGGCTGCGGTGTATGGGTCATAGCAAAATGCCTTCAAGACCACCGGGCGTGACAGAATTGCGTCTGTACAAACACACGATACCAACGCCTTGTTGTTGGTGCAGCATGTAGATGCAAGAAACACGCGCTCAAACGATAGGGCTGCCATTTTAAGCTGCATTGTGACTGCAGTCGAATTACTGTGAAGATCTTGTATGGCTGTAGGTAAATTGAAAAGAGAAGATTGTATGCACGTAAACGGAATGCCCTTCAAGTCCAAGTTGCTCCTCCTCCCCATTGCAAGAAGTGCGCTTCCTATACTGGTATACGTGTCCTTGTTCTTGGAAAGATTGGAGTTTAAGATGCCACCAAACCTCCTCAAGGTGACACCGAGGTGAGACAGCCCGGGAATGCAGTAGAATATTACGTCGTTGTAGTCTAGCACGCTTCCTTGAGTTGACCCGGACTGGTTCAAATCAACCAAATACGACCCAATTTTTCTTGCAGAGGCCATCGCTCTTGAAATCGCACTTTGAACAAGCTCAATTTTTCTGATGTCGAATTCACACGTGTCGTTGAGTGGAGCGCCGTGTTTTAGTATGTAGAATGCGACGATTTCTGAGAATGATGCAAGTGCAAACAAGGAGTAGATGTTCAAAGGCAGGCCAATGCTTGCAAGAAATTTACCTGCACCTTGAGTGCGTGAACCAGCGGCAATCCTCATCATTCGACTCAAAACGGGTCCACCGGCTTTTTCAAACTGGTACATGTCATCCGCGACTTGTGCGTGTGGTATGTAAGACATTCCGATGTAGTCCAAACCAATGTCACTCACTCGAAGCGGTTTGAAGAAGACCTTGTCTGCCCGCTTCTGGTCGACAATCTCGTATGCCTGAACAAAGTGAAGTCCGTTTCCTCTACTGATTTCCATTTTGGAAAGAAGCTCTGGAAACTCCCCAGACATTCTCTTCAATGCCGCTCTTGTTTGTTCAACGCAAGCGTACGCCAAGCTGCTTTCCGACCGTGCAATGAAGGTAGTGTCCGATAGGTTCTTAGGTTGTATGATGGTGACACTCCCAAAGGTCGAAACGAGCTCCTTGGAAAACACCAGAGTCTGTGGAACGACGCGTACTACGCTTGGTTGCCTTTCATCAAGCACTTTGTCCTCAAATGGGTCCGGAACCACAAACGCAGCAAACCTCATGTACTTGGAACGGCGAGGAAACACGTCGGGGCACAAGAACTCGACAAATCTCTTGAATCGGTGGTCGTTTTTTGTCACAAGTTCATCTGGAAGACCAAGAGACGCTGCTAAGCTCGTTCTCGACTGCTCTGTGTGTGTTATAGAAAGCTGGTTGTTGAGTTCCACCGCCGGAAACTGATCCCAAAATCCAAAACTGTCAGAATTCAACAGATACACGCTCGTATCGTCTGAGAGTGTGTATGATCCAAGCACGTCTTCCATCAACCTTGTGTAGGTTGCCTCGTAGTCCCATATGTTAGCAAACTGCCGTGGATTCGTTTGTGCACGCCGTGCCCTTTTCTCGGCGGCAGAGTCAATCTGTTCTTCATACTCGGCACTTTGTAGCTGCGCTTTCTTAGATCGGATCTTATCCGCGAGTTGTTGACTCTTTGGCTTTGACTCGAGGTTTGTGATATCTTGTTTCAGTTTTTTCACTTTTTCTTGCGTTGCGTTGAGTCTGTTGGTCGCCTTCTCTATCCTTTCCTCCAAAGACTTTTCGTCTCTCTTGACACCATCAGAGTCCTCTAGTTCTCTTCCAACTAGTAGACGTGTGACATCGTCTTTTCCTTGCACAAGAACAACTCCATTGTTTGTATCACTCACCAAAGTGCTATGAGTGGCCATCCATCGAGACACTCCAGGTAATGTAGAAAGCCTTGCTCGTAAGCAGTGAACCGCTCGTTTGCACTCCAGAAAGCTCTCATTGTAGCCCGCTCCAACCCATCCCGCATCCATACCATTGATCCGAGTTGAGTTTAGTATGATTTTTGGCCCCATGCTGCCGTCTGCTTCCTGTATGTTGATTGCATAGGTGAACTCCGTGCGGCATGTAGACAGCGTTAGACCATCCAGACCTTGAACGCCAACCGTGTTGAGCGTCACCGGAGCATCCTTGATAAGCTTTCTCGTAAACTTTTCCGCATGCTTAAAATTAGACGTTCTTGTGTACAGACCAGTGTACTCGTCCATTTCTTCTCTTTCTCCTCTTCCGTAAACAAGCCACTGCAGGAGCGCAGCCTCTATGTTCCAGTCCATGTCTTGAAAGTCGTGGATGCTCATACCAGAGGTGTCTTCTGTTTTTGAGATCACAGAACCATTTGCACGGGTTTCTGCTATCCTGTAGATCACCGTCGTGAGTTCCTGCAAGCTGAGTCGGTAAATTTCAGGGCCTCTGTCAAGTGCAGCGGAGAGAGCATTCTTACAGGCCTGTAGTTGATCGCTGCTTAGTTGCATGAGATCTGGGTCTGCATTTGTTCTTGAAATGACATTCCACAACAGGTAAACGCCTGTGAGTACACCAGTGCCCCCCATAGTTGCTGAGCCACCCGCTGCCGTAGATGCAGCGGCGGCTGCTACTTTAGCAGACATGCTTGAGTACACCACGTCCTTCATAGTCTGTCCAACAGCTCTGATTGTAAACGTCGTGCTCTTGATGATCATGTTGGCGATACCTCGGAATGCAGCAACTGCCTTCCACAAGACACTACCAACACTAAAGTCGGTGCCCCCTTGTTGTAAAATGTCATAAATCTCTTTCAGCTTTTGCTTCTCCTTGCGGCTTAGAAAGTGCAGCTTGATGGTAAGTTCGAGATCTAACACTTTGGAGTAGTCGTTGATGCACACGTAGGGAGCAGGCGTGCAGGACACTGGGTAGGGCAGCAACAGTGCATTGCCCTTGGTGTTGCCAACAAGTGTAGGAAGAATTGAAAACGACTTTACGCGCTCATTGTCCATGTAAACACTGCCGTTGTTGACCACTTTTTGAAGCGCATCTACTGTGCAACTTTCTGGAACCGTTTCAAAGTCCTCCACGCGCATTGAAAAGAGAACAGGTTGCACTGCTCGTCGCTCTTTTCCCGTACCCTCGCCAAGAATTGTTTCCTTGAATCGAGGAAGCCAGAAAGCATAGCTCTGAGAGTAGGAACCATCTTTGTTTGGTTCTATCACTCCTTGCGAAACGCCGTCAAGTACTACACTGTATCGGTTGTCTTTCTTGACGATTTCGACTGTGTTGACATTTTGCTTGGTGTTCACTTTGGATGGTGCAGCTCTTGATCGTTTGTTGGCGTCAGATTCGGGAGCGGTTTTGCACGAAGTCTGATTCCTAACTACACTAGACATGACAGAGTCTTCTTCAAGTAGTGCAAGCTCTTCTCTGTTTGACGTGCCGAGCTGACTTGGTGGATCAAGAAGTGCGTTAACTCCACCCGGTTCATACACGTTTTCTACAGGAGCAACTGCATCTGAAACGTCTACTAACGAGGCCACAAACGCCTTTGATCCGCTATCTAGCTTCCATGCTTGTAGTACTCTGTCACTGTCCATACCAACAAGAGCGTTTCCTACTTTCAGTGCGAGTGCCCAAGATATCTATTTGCCTCGCCTAATCAGTTACTACAAGCGGGACATGGACCGCTTGGGGACCACAGATGGTCCGGAGCTCAAAAAGCGTCGTGTAGATGCCAAACCGGTGCTCAGACAGACGTTTGTCGAGTCGATGCTTTTGAGTGTGTCAAATACACTTGCAAGCGACGCGCAGTATGGCTACAACTCCGCAAACAGGATCAGACAAAGGGTAGAAGACATTACGAGTGCCATCAACGATCAGTCCGACGAACCCGATAGCATGTCGTCGTCTCGTGCGGTTCTTGAATCTCGCTTTGCACTTGGTTCTGATGATGCCCAGTACCTTTCACAAGCAGTGTCCATGTTGTGGTCTGGAGACGGTGGAGAAAGGTTGAGAATCACGCCAATGAGCAGCATGCCGGAGATCATGAGGGTTGCGTCGGCAAAGGGGATGGTCAACGCAATGGCAGGCGTGGTCAAAAAGAAGAAGACAATGGCAGTGTCTTCGTTTAAGCGAGCTCTTCGGTTGGCAGCGTGGCTTGTCCGAATCGAAGAAGTACGCCAAGCCTTCATGTGTATCATGGTCAAATGCGAACACACCTCCGATGTCGGCAAGTTGCTGCAATCAGACATTAACAAGATGTTAAACAGTGGAAACGATGTTGACTCTGTAAGCGCGTTGATCGAGAACATTGCAAACGAAGATAGGTTTGGAGTGCAAGGAGCCAAAGCAGTTGTGTTTGCGTTCTTGGTTCTTCTCAATCCGTCGTCCAGATCACATGCGGTCGTGAATACACTTTTGATTTCTATGCAAGAAGTGGTGGTACGCACAGAGCTCGACGTCATACAGCTTTACAATGCTGCTCTGCAGGCATCGCAGACCAATGGCATCACACAAGCATCCGCCGAATCAAACAAAGACAACCCAAACAAGCCCAGACTGACAAAGCCAAGGTTTGAAGGGTTTGTGTCTGCTCTAAAAGAGTCTGTCAAGAGAATCACGGCCAACCACAAATCGTTGAACGACAACTACTCCAATGCGACGGCTTCGGACATGGCCTCGTCTTCGTCAGGGGGAGCGTCTAGCTCTGCAGATGCAAAAGCGTGGAATCTCGACTCTGTTGTGTCTCCACACTGGAAAAACGGAAAAAATTGGAATGGCATTCCAGATGGCGCAGAAAGTGCGTCCTTTGCGCCACAAACTGGTACTTCATCTGCAACACCCAAGGGCGTCTCTCAAGAAATGAAAGAGGTGTTGAATAAGCACAAGAGGGGCAAGCCCAATCTTTCAGGTAGCATAGACAAGGTCCGAACTAATCTGCTGGACGGGGTAGCCACGCTTGACCAAGCATTTGTGCAATTTTGCATGATTCGAGGCCTTTGTGGGTTCAGAGGTGCACACCAACAGGCCACGTCAACGGACGATTTGTTCTTGAAGTACAACTTTCCAGACAATGAAATCACCAATTACCGCCCAGGTGAGTTTGCAAAGCAGTTTGAAACCAAGCTGAAGCAGCACGTATACGGATACATGGATGATTGTGAAGATCAGCTCTATTCGTCGGATGACATGAGACTGGACACAGACTTTTTCGGCAATGCGCTGAGATCGTCCACAACGTATGCATTGGAGGAACGCCAAGGAATTGATGGAACAAGCGTGGGAGTAGAAGCTGCCAGGTGCGTTTCGTGGATGCCAGTGAAGAGTGCTCCAAATATGCAAGAAAGTTTGGACGATTTCAGCCAAATGATTTGTCAGTCGTCGGTGTACGAATTTATGGCAATTTCACTGTTGCACCCTTCGGTGGAAAATGATAAATTGTCGGAAAACCTTATGCAAGCCGCTGCCGCAGTTGCAAAACTTCGGCAACTTGTTCCTATTGCATACCTCAAGACGAACAGAGCGGAAAGCACCATGACATCTACCACAAATGATACCACTGTATACGTGACTAGGCCTTGCAAGCAAACAGGAAAGCCAAGCCAGGAAGTTTCACATAGAAACCTTCGGCTGCCAGTTGATGCAGGAATTGCAAAGTTCAAACGAATCACGGAAGATGAAGCAGCTTTGAAAATTAAAGAACCTCCGTCAGAAAGTAGTGAGCAAAGTGCTTTTCTGAACAGCGACATTGGCGACAATGGCACACCAATAATGTTTCCAACAAAAACGCTGTCTGAAATGCTGTCGACTGGAATGGATTACGGATGGCAAGATCCGGAAAGTACCGAGCAGCCTCAAGCCGTGATGCCAAACTTTAGTACACTTGAGTTCTCTCTGTTCATGGATGCTGCAGCCGACGCAGAACCCATCGATTCGGAATCATTTCCGTCGTATACTACGATGGCTCCTTCACGCGATTTCGATCTAGATGACCTAGAGATTGAAACGATGTTCAATGCGTTTGCTACTGCATACGACTCGATGGACCTTTTAGACCAACTCGAACACGAAGAACTCTATGTGAAGCAGCTAGACGTCAATGGCAGTGATGAGCAGGTTGCTGTGTTTGGGATCAACAAAAGCATAGAAGAGGCTTCAAAGGACAGGCGGACTGAAATTTGGACGGACGCGCGACGAGAGATAGCCATCTCCGGAGATCGTCTCTACCGTTTTGTCACGGAACTCACAGGAGCTATAGGCGAAGCAGCTGATTCTGCAGTGTCGTGGGAAGACGAGGACTTGAAAGCTATGGCCAAAGAAGCATCTACCAGGCAGAAGGCCATGGCAGAACGCGTGTCCAGATTCCAGACCAAGCTCGTAGAATCCGTAGTGTCGTCTACACTGCGTGCGTCGAAGCTTCAGCTTGATGTCAGAGACAGAGGAAATGCCGGAAATGAACTGGTCGTCGTAAACTCTGACGTCAAGGACAGCATACGTCAAATTACCTCCGGGGAAGCAGGACATGGTTTCTTTGAAGCGTCGGTTGAGCTCAACAATCTTATGGGAAGCGCGTCGAAGCCCATTACAATCAAAGATCTTGTTCAAAGACTACAGCTTGTTAGCAACGAGTTTCAAGGACAAATCCAGCAATCACTTGCAGTGTCAACTCCGGCATCATACTCCAGAATTTCAGAGCCGCGCAATTCCTACATGATGCACCTCAAACCAGACACGACTGCAGCCATACACAAGGCATTTGATTTGATCACAAGTGAACTACGAGCGTGTCCTGGCTATCACAGACACATCTACTTGTGGGAGTTTGTGGAAGGCAAAGACTGGGTGTTGACGTCAAGGTTTGCTGAACTCACTGGCCTGATGCTTCAAAACACTCGAATGCGCTCGGGAAGCTTTGCGGCGTACGTAGGGACGTCTCAAATCGTCACAAACACCTACAACATAAAGATGCAACTTCAACGACTGAAGACACAATCATGTGCTTACATCTCAGAGAACGACGCGCCAAACTTTTTAGCTTCGTATGGACGCACCATGTACTTTGGAGGGACTGTCAACCCCACCGAAGGAGACACAAAACGCAAGGCCATCAGAGACAAGATCAAAGGTGCTCCTGAATTTGGAGGAGACGACGACGATGACGACGGAAGCTACCAAAAGTACTGGGGAAAACTCAAAGGAGGCCCTCCCGTTGTCGTCAAAGAGTCAACTCGTCGCCACATCAAGAGATTGGCAGCACAACTGATCGACGGCACACTTTCTACTGAAGCATTTGGGGAGTCTAGTGGTTTGGAGCTTATGAACAACCTCCTTCAACCCGATGCCCCAAGTCCCAATATACCAGGTGCAAGTATTGCAGAGGTCGCAGTGGCATCACAACAAGAAATTAATAAAGTTGCAGCAGCGACTACATCGCCCAAAGACCTAGGAGGCCTCGTGTATGCCGCAACAACATTAGCTCTCGACAACACTCCAACAGACAGACAGAGTTGGGCTGAAGATGCTAAGAAACAATACGGAGAAAACACCAACAACCGCCTAAAGAAATTTTCAATTGGACAAAGATTTGAACTTCCAAGCGAGATAGGCACCTTGTCGGACAAGGGGAAGAAAAAGTACCACTACTTTGTAAAGTTTAAAATCGACGATGAGATGATCGAGAGGGTTCCTAGTCTCAGTGGTCTTCGCAAGATCACTGAAGAACGGGGCAG
>Ga0160423_10001332_pt1 | contig 20638 bp, 24 predicted proteins | sample CRUFie14St8metaG_FD_108191 | JGI IMG/M metagenome (GOLD analysis project Ga0160423, IMG submission 108191) | Marine microbial communities from the Costa Rica Dome - CRUD Field 142mm St8 metaG | ecosystem: Environmental > Aquatic > Marine > Oceanic > Photic zone | place: Costa Rica: the Eastern... | reverse complement strand
ATGATGTTAGATCTGCTGCCGATTCCAGCCGCAATGAGAAACAGCTTACGACCACTTTTCGACGCAGCCACTGGCAGACGCGTGTCAATGGATCTGCGAACAAGAGCACTAGCAAAGATGTATACCAAATTGGGTAGTCGATTGCAAGATGCCGCAAGTGTGATTTTACCTGAAATACCAAAGAAGATATCAGGTACGGACATGACGGCCATGGAACAAGAGGCTAATAAGCACATAGCTGATCTTGCAGATAAGATTGTGCAAGACATAAATGGCAGTACGGTAGTAACTACCGGCGCGATTGAAAGCAGAAAAGACTGTACTGAAAGAAAAGAAGATTGTGAAAGCGACGGCCATTGTATCCTAGCCCCGGATTCAGAGAACATGAAGCAAGTGTGTGTCGGTAAGTGTCCGCGTATCACGCACAAAAAGATCTGCAAGCTAGACCCATTCTGTGCCTTGTCAGAGAGTGGTGAATGCCGTCCCAACCCGCACACCGTTGAGATAAGTGCGGACGACGATACGGCACTACCGTCGGCAGCCGCAGTGAGAGAACGCATGTCACATAAAATACGCAGCTACGACAAGGCGTTGACGGAAGAAGCTAAGAAACTGGCCGCGGTCGCGGTGGTTGGCGGTGTGAACATGAGCGAGATGTGTGCTCGACGGGGTGGTAAGGTCACCGACAAATTACGTGCCTCATGCTCCTCTCTTGCCATGCGCCAAGATTCTGGCATTTGCCGTGCAAGAAGTCATGGGTTGATTCCCGGTGCATCACTATGCGACACTGGTCCAGAGGCACTAATTTTAGAAGATCGGGGAGGTAAAAGCCGACTAAGGCAATGGAGACGCTCGAAGCAAATACACCTAGAAGCCGAAGACAGGGTAGGCTGCTCCCAGCGGACACAGTGTTGGCGCAATACCTCACGACCGGCATGTAAAGCAAATGTGACATATGTCGGTCTTCACAATATTATTACGTGCCGCTCTTGCGCGTCATCATCTAGTAGCGCATCGCCATGCAGATGCACAGAAGACGGCGATAAATTCAAATACTGTAGTTCCGTGCGCCATTGTGGTACTCAGGCATACAACTCAGACGCATGCTCTGTTGCTGTCACGCCGCAGCAGTGTCGTATCGTGAGTAGTGTCGTCTCGGGTGGGCGTACACACTGCTTGTTCGGCAATCGCAAGCGCAGTGTATACCACCCCTATCTTCTCAGCGGTAAGCGCGCAAATGTCGCTTGTTTCTCACAGACTGCGGAGGGTGGTCGGGAGCAGGCGCAACAAGCCATTAACTTGCAATGGACGACACTAGTTACAAAGACACGTATCAAAGAGGCCGCCGACAAGGGGCTTGTCTTCGCAGTCGCTGGCCGAGGCCCAGTAGGCAAACCCAGCTTCGATGTGGACGAAGAAAAGCAAAACTACCGCACATACCTTCCTTCGGTGGTTACACGGGATCACCCATTCTTAGACCCGCGCACGAATGCCGACTTTGATACAGGTATACCATCAGCCGGTGTGCACATAACAAAGATTGTCAGTGAAGAGGTTAAATACACAACAAACCCGCCGGCATATGATCTCACTATCGGCGTAGCACCGGCGTCAGCTTGGCATCGTGAGCACGTTCTGTCGCTTGGCAAACATAGCGATATCTATCGGCTACTGTCGTATCTGTCGACCATCTCGGTACCGCAAGGAAATACCTCGTTACTGTTGGACAGCAGTCGTTTACGAGCTCGTGCAGTGAATCCGTCTGTGCCGTTCTACAACCCGTTTTTTGTCGCGGTAAAGCTCGAACACGGATATTCAATCAAACCATCATGGCAGGAATGGGTAAAGAAAAAGAAAACAGAAATTGAAGCGTATTTTAAAGGAAAGCAACCGATAAAGGTGGTCACGACGGACAAAAACAGACTAACGCCTTTGCAAACGGGAACGCTGGAACAGAATAAAAAGATAAAAGAGGCGTTCGAAGAGGCTTCAAAAGCCGGATCCGTGTTCGCATTGGACATCACGACGAATGAGGTCAACATGTGCTTGCAAATAGCAAAGCTCTTTCCAGGGGTCGTGGACCTCAGTCATGGTGCATTTAAATCGAATTTCGATGACGAAAAGAAAACGCCAGTTCTGGTCTTGATAGCAAATGGCGATATGACGGCCTACACGAAGAAGGATGGTCAACTGGACATAGAAAAGGCCTTAACTGAGATAAAAAAGGACCCTACAAGGTTCATCGACCAGACACTGGCAAACTATAAAGTAACAAATTACACGACTGGGTATGTACCTGTACCGCTTGTGTTCAAACAGGAAAGACACAAACAAATCGAAGACGCGCTTGCGCACACGGACATACTGGATCTAGCGCTGCCCTCCGAGGCCCAACGGATTACAGATAATGGCCACAAGATCGTACAAAAAACAAAACATGACACCGAGGCTAATGCGCTTTTTGTAGCGAGCAATTACGTACAGAACAACAACGCGCAGTCTGTTCAATTTCCAATCATAATCCCACAAAAACCGAACGGTGTGCCCACCGTGTCAGGCCGTGTTCGTTATATAGCGCACTTAATGGAGCATCATATACAGGCGGATCAAACGGTGCGACTTCGATCTTACATGGAATCTGTCCGGTATACCGCCTTTGATTTTGCCGATGACAGTGCACCTAATAGGTGGCTCTACGTCTTTCGTGCAAATTTTGTACCTAAGATGAAAAACTGGCCGTTTGATACAGTAAACTGGACGTGGGATAAGAAAATGACCGAAACAATAGCCAACAAACTCGAGTCAATTCAAACGCACGTCATGCTGCAATTGTGTGTGTCTGTGCTCGTGGAGCGACACCAAGCGAAGGCAAGCGCGCGTAACGGTATAATTCCGATGCCCGCTTCAAGTCCTTGGGTCGTATCAGCGGCAGAGGAAGCGGCAGAAAGAGCATCTGCCCCCCCTACAGGCATGTCAGAGGGACAAACAGGAACGAAGTTGATCGCCGAAGCACAACATTTGGCCAAGCATCTCGGCGACGATTTTCAAAGTGAAATGGACGCAGCCTTGTTGCGATGGTTCTTTGATGATAAAGACAAAACGACCAATGTGCCTGAACAGTACTATCGCACGGTGGCCATACCTCGGCGCTTGTTGCACCACCATATACTGGCTGGCAACATCTCGCTGTTAAAGAGCGGGGAGTGGGCAAACGCACAACCCTCTGAACCAAAGGTCAAGACAAGGACGACGTGGCAGTGGTTCATGAGCAAACTTCCAGGGTGGGAGGCAGCAGATGAACACCGTCCCGACTTTGTCAAAGAAGAAGGCCTGTTTTTCGCCGACCCTCGAGTCCCGTTGTATCTGCTGCCCGATATTAGTCACTAGCGGCTATTTTTGGTATCGTCATCAGAATTGTTAAAGATTGCTCGATCGACTTCGTCAAGTGATCTTTGTTTTTTTGCTTCAGCTGCTTTCTTGCCTTGATACCACTTCACAACCAGCAGAATCAAAATAATAATAATAGCAATAGCAATACCCAGCCAAGCACCAATTGGCATCATCAATGTATTAATTCATGTACATATATTTATTATTATTCAAAGTCTTTCGTGTTATATTGCATAAATATCACTTACCAAATACTCGACCGCATGCGCGTGTGCGAGCGGAACCTCTCGCGGCTTATGACACGGCGTACGATACGAACGGCATGATCACGACGCTGACACACCCTCTCGTCTATAATATTGTCACTGCTCACGTTCAGCAGCGCATCAGCCACAAACGCCGCAATCTGGTTGGCTGTTTGCCGGTGATCCGGTTCGCATACCAAAACCATACGTAGCATCTGTGAAGTGGTCGACATATGACAACAATCACGTATACGCTGCTGGTGGACCCGCGTGGTGAAGACGCACCCGTCGCTGTCGATATGATGGAGCTGTTCTCGCACGCCCCGGTATTGGAGGATAGTTAACCACAGTGGCGACCACTCGCGGTAGTTCATTACACCTTGTACTGTTTCGGCGGTACAGGGCTGTGCGGCGACGGCAAGCTTGATCGTTTGTTTCACAATTTCGCTGACGATGACGTCTAAGATCGTGTGGTAATTCGATACCAACTCTTGTCTCGTCCGCTCATTGCGTTCAGATTCGGCTCGTCTTTCGTACGCATTGGTCAGAGCAGAACCGTCTTTGAAATAGCGTGCCATGCGACGCACGTCATCTTTGGTATACTCTACGCGCGACATTGGGCAAAGAAATCTTTTTGTGACTGTGAAATGTTGCCGTAGTGCCTGCACGTCGATGAATGCGCGCTTACAATAAAATGCACGTTCCACAGGTATACCGTCCAACGTGATGGGGCATATCAGCACGGTGTTATCTCGGCATAACAGACCAGTTGCATCGTCTGTGATTGGCCGCACGTTGTTCTTGAGGCCAATACGCCACCACCGGCGAGCGCATCGCGCAATCACAAGTAAGGCCCTTTTTTCTTCCTCGGTGTGTGTGCGCGGTTTGCATCTGCGGTTATACCGTTTTCGACTGAGTTTTCTTTTTGGCATACCGTCTGCCTGCAATAATGCCAGGTTTTTTTTGGGAATGAAGCATGCAGGTGCACATTTGTCTGTGCGAAAAAATGCCTATACAACCATTGAGAAGAGTCGGTGGTTACTTGCTACGGACGTTACCTGCGTTTGAAGTGACGTCTACGGTGGTTTGTGTCTTACTGTTTCTCTCACTGTCGCCAGCATGCCAGTACTTGCCTAGTGGCATGTGCCTCTTGTATGTCCCAAAAAAGGACCAGTCGAAAAGCAAAGTAAACCTGTCAAAGCAGCTAATTTCACATGTGTGTGCCACGGTTTTGCTTATATCCGACTTTGCCATAACAAGCACTCCACTCGTGCCTCCCTTCATACCGCACACCAATAACGACTACAAAAAGTGGTCCGACTACCAAGCCGATAAATCAAGAGAAATACACACAGTTGCTAGACTTTGACCAGGCCGTTGCACTTTCTGCTGTGTGCCACCTATGGGGTCTGGACGAATATGGATCAATGCACGGTGGCGATGGCGAGACGACGTATGTCGCTGTAGCACACGGCCGCATATGCTCCCACTGTCTATTTGGAACTTTGAATGAAGCTGATCGTGTGTCTATTTCGGTCGAGGACTATTTATGGTTGCGACGCCACCCTTTAGTTCCCGATCAGTACAAAAAATTGCTCAAAGCCAAAGTAAAACTCGTCGCCAACTCACCACAATCACCACGAAGTGTGTGCTGTAACTGCAGTAGTGCCTACCTTATTTGATTATTACCTTTCTGTTTCAGGTACCGTTCTTTTCGCTTCGTTGTACTTTTGAACTTCACAACACATGCCAATGAATTCGTCGGATGTCATTGTAGATTTTGCGTTATTGACAGCGCGTGTCAGCAATTGCACATTGCCCAGCTCGTACCCCATGCCTGCAATACACCGGTCCAGTGACATAGCACGCTGCTGCCGAATAGACTCCTCACCACACATCAAAGGAACACCGGACAGTGCACATTTGCCTTCCTGCTCCTCGTACAGACGCATGATATCGTCCGCGCTCAAATCTACTACCACGTGCTTGCGCCTGCCCCTTTTTCTCGCATCGCGCAGCAATTTTAGCCCATGTCTCCGTATTATTTTTGTGCTGTATGTCATTTGTCTTAGCTTACTATGCTATAAAATCGGAATAACCACTAAAGCCGATCTTCGACTTTGTCTGCCACGCACGAAGAAGTGCGCAGGGTATCTGCGAGTTTTTCTCTGGCCGCGTCTACGGCCTCGTTGTGTTGTGCGCATTGATGCACCTCTGGTAAGCGACATTGAAAACAAAACTTATGGCTGCACTGTGCGCAGACGACATAAAGTGCTGCCAGCTTCTTGCCGCACGTGGCATGATGGCAACGGGGTTTGAGTTTTTGCCGCGGTCTGCCTCGGCGAATTATTGCGGTTGATGGTTTGCCTGTTGTGGTCGGCATACTTTCGTTAATGGGCATATATATAAATATATATATACGCACTTAGTCGGTTTTGCACAGCTCCGGGCGCGATTCTCCGGCAGCATCGGCAGCACGCTTGGTCATTACCATTGACACACTTAGCAGGAACGTCTCTACGGCATGCAAGGTTTCACGACACGTTTTTGTGGACGGTAGGTACGCCGCGATATACAACCAAGGTGAAAGCGACACCGCAACGCCTGCCAGTACTGCCAGCAACATCCTTCGCGTGTCGGCGTGTTGGTCGTACTCATAGTAGACCTGGCTATGGACCTCCATCCCTACACCAACGCCTAACGCACACCCTATGCACCCGAATGTGTACTTACACCCGGAACGAAACGCATCTATGTAGCTGGTCACGACGTCAGTGTTTATCATCGTATATACTGACCTATGTGTTATTCTAGCTGCCTTTTGGCGTAAAAACACAATTAGCATTTCAATTAAGCAATCACACATGTATTTGCTGTCGATTTTTTGTCAAACCCGCGTGTCTGTGGCACCTCCTTGCATAATGGCACCACCTCAAGTTCTGTCCTGGAGGGATATCCGCCGAGAGAACATCGTATACGAGAGTAGCAAGCAAAACAAACACAATGGTATGACCGTGCCGGTCAAGTATAAAGACAATGACGGAAGGCTGCACCCTATGGTGTTTCAGACCCCCACAATGACTCTTCCTTTCGGTATCAGTGACAAAGTGTTGGAAAAATACGGTCGCAAGGTGGAAGCGTCGCTGTCGTTTCCAAACTACTGTCCATCCGTCCCCGATGACGGTGGGGACGTGCAGCCAGGATGGAGCGAGCCTGAAATGCAGGAATTCTTCGAATGGGTTTCGATGTGGGACGCGATGAACCCTGACACGGTGTGCAAGAACAGTCAGACATACTTTCGCAAGCAGATATCCGACGTTGTTGTCCAAGAGCTGTATAAACCAAACATCAAACCTAGCAGCCAGCCGGACAAGTATTCCCCGACGCTGCGGTGCAAGATACCAACATCCAATGACGAGCCAACGACGGACTTTTTTGCCGTCGACAGCACCGGCACGGTGCCCAGTGAAATGAGCCGTGTCAAGAACGGCTCCCGTGTGATATGCATATTGAAAACGACCGGACTGTGGTTTGCTGGCAAGAGCTTTGGCATGAACTTTCATGTCGTACAGATGGTTCAACTCGCTTCCGACAAATTTGAAGGTTGTGCCATCAAGATACCCTCAGAACTAATGCCTGCCCCCTTCGACCCGGGAACTCCACCCGAGGAAGACGACAGCAGCGTCCACACCGTAAAAAAGCAGCGGGTGTAGAGTGTAAATACAAAAACTGACATGTGGTCTTTATCGAGTTAATGTAAATCATACGTCTAATTCATTAAACAAACACACGTATAAATCAGCAATGGAAAACACGAGTCCGACAAAACCCGAATTGGCGACCCTGGGTGATACTGATGATTTTCACAACTTAAGCAAAGACACCACCGACGGTCCTGTCCCCCTGATTGCGCTCGAAGAAGATTTCTTCAAGATTCCTGGGCAGTCCTTCGCGGTACTGTCCTTCATCGACAGCTCGCAGTACAAAGGCCTTCGTGTAGAGGGTGCTATGTCGTTTCCCATGCACCTCATTAAAGTGCGAGGCGTTTTCGCTACCAAAGAAGCAGCCGAGAAGCACGTGGCACAATGTCAAAGCATTGACACTTACTTCGACTACCACATCGTCGAAACGCATAAGTGGACCACCGTCGGAGCTGCCAATGCGTCAGAACAAAGCTGGAAGGATGACACCGTGGACGAAGCCATGCACAAGTACTTTGAGAACGAAAACGACACACTAGCAAACTTGCAGCACCGTATTCAGATTTCAAAGGACGGTGTTCAGCGTTCTGAGGAAAGCACAGGCTTCTGGCAAGATTCACAGAATTGCAAGCCGATCGACCCGCCAACGTTGCCTCGTGACTTCAAGCCGATGAGCCTGAAAGATGCGGCTACGCTTGCTTAGTTATTTTCGCGCTTTACCACGTAAGCGTTCTATCTCTGCTTTGAGTTGTTCAATCTCCTCGTCTTGCGCGACCTCCATGTCGCTGTCGTCACTCTTCTCTTCTTCTTCTTCTTGTTCTTGCTCCTCCTCGCCATCGTCTGACGACGGTACTGTGTGTTCTTCGTGTTCTCGGTCGTCCTCTTCGCTGTCGTGTGGGTCACCGTCGTTGGAACCGAATGACTCGTCCCCCTCACTGTCTTCCTCCTTGTCCTCAAAGTGGAATACATCAGGGTACTTGCGGGCTGTCACCAACATACGCTCATAAAGCGGAAGGATCTCGCCATACTCCTTGATGTGAAATCCACCACGGCGACATACCGCCGGCAAGAGGTTCAATATCAATGTAAAATCTTCGGGGGTGAGGCAGTGTTGAAAGTCAGAATCAGGCATAATATATCAGTTGACATACAAAAGCAAAAAAAAAAAGCACGAAACTAAAACAATAGCAGACACTTGACTTTTACGATAATATAATATATACAAACGATAGTGTCATTTGACTACTACATACCAACCTGCCAAAATGCCTATCGCGGTGACTACGGGTACACGTGAAGAGCCGGTAGAGGTTCCTCTGGCTGAAGGCGAAACCGCAAATTGGACAGTTCTTATTGATGGCGAGAAGAAACACTTCTTTTCTGCACACGCATATGCAATTTGGGCCGGCAAGTCATTGGTACTGCCACTAGCACCAAAACTTGAAGCAAATTTGCCGGCTGATTACCTTGTCGCACTAAGCGACGACAGTGAAGCAAGTGAGGAGGAAACAGACGACGACGACTTCTACAACGACACTGCATTCGCAGCCGGGACGACAGCGAATTGGGGTAGTGACGACGAGGATTATTGAACGGTCTCAAACAACTCTGTCATACGCTGTACACGTCCGTCTGATGCGGTACTTCCCACGTCGCTATCGGTGGTCGAGTGCTCGTCGTCGTACCTTAGTATTTTGTCTACGTCTCGCAGCGCAACAGGCGGTGGCGTGACATCAATAACAGTCGCCTCGGTGTCATCTAAGCTGCGTTCGACAGTACAACAGACCGTTGATAATCGTGAACATCGTGATTGTTGTATCTGCGCGATGGATTTGACAACACAGTACGTGGCAGAAATAGCAAATATAGGTACTAAATAATACCACTCTGACATAATATAGGCTCTTTGTTTTATTTATAAAATATGTCGTGGTATGGCATGTAGTCAGTATGCTTCAAGGCCAAACCAAAGTTGAAGAAGCGGCAAATACCTTTTTTGAACTTAAAGGTGGCGTATCTGGGCTAAATGACGACAGCACCACCTACTACGCTGCTGTTGAGTTGACAGAGGATGACTTCAGGGCGGTGCTGACCCTGGCTAACATGCACGATGCGCACGTGCCTGGATTTAGGTCGCCTGCAGTACGGCACATGGAAAAACCAGGACGACAGTATAGCGCCTTACTCAAGCGTAAAGCAAGGGCAAGAGGTGGGCGCCCAAGTAAGGATGAGACGGCACTTACAGATGAGCTTGTCAAACAGATTAAGAAGACAATCAAGAAGTGGGTGAGTAAGCACTCGTGTTCGGACCGGTCATTGTGTCGGCTTGAGAGCGACCTGCTGCACACCGTTCAGGAGTACTGTAGAGGGCACCGTAAATCGGTAGACCCCTGTACTAATCCGCCAAACATGGGCACTAACAAAGCGGCAAAAGCTCTACAAGACATGCTCGACATATCGACAATTCCACCGCCGACAATAGGTCAAGTCCACGAGGCGCTCAGAAACTGGTGGGACTCGACGCGCGATCCTGGCAAGTCTACTAGACACAACATTGCCCACTCGCACCTCTTCAATGCACCGTTGGATAGTTTTGTTGCAAAGCCTATCGGACAGGACAAGGTAGGTGGTAGCATGACGCTCGCCCTGTACAAGAAAGACGGCAACAACGCGAAAGCGATGCTCGAATTCAAGGGTGTAACACTGCCTGCAATGGAGACTGTACGCACCATACTCGGCATGAAGGACATTGTCTTCCAGAAGTTGGTTATTACAACACACAAAACTTATCATACGCCAGACGACAACGGAAGCGAGTACTTTGACATACTTGCACCTGACTCTGACAAAAAAAGGTTGTTACGCGATCTTTTTACTGCGCTGCCGCCGAACGCGCAAGTGAGCCCGGATTTAATGAAGAAGAAACACGGTGTGAAGATGGACACCCTGATAGCGCGTTACAATGCCACAGCCAAATCCGGTGAAGTGTCGGCCTTCGTACGCGAAGACGCACAGAAACTTTTAGCAGGCATACGCCTCGCCGTTAACGACGAGAATACGACGGTAATGCTGGCATTCGACGACAAGAAAAAACAGCAGGTGCACTTTTACCGTGGCAAGAAGAAAAGTACGCTGAGTTTCCAGTTGGCAGATCATGGCACTATTGGCGACATGTCTATGCAAGTCGAGCAGGCTGAAAACCCAAACGACGTTAGGAAGTACAGAAACACAGTCAGCACAGTCTTCTTTGACGACTTTGAATCAGCCCGTCAGCGCGATGCCAAAGAGCGAGCCGAAGGTGCAGCAGCTATAGATGCTTTACTCAACTAAGCCAGCTAGTCATCATAGCCGGATTACTGGCTGCGTGATACGCTGAAATAGCGTCCTTTGCCTCACCTTCGTTGAATGCCTTTGCACCAGAGACATTGAAGACAAGGTCCTGCCCCTTCTTGTTGACTGGCGGCGGCCGAAGTGGGTTGTATTCTGGCATAACCGCAGCTGGTTTCCCCCCCGCATCTTTTGTACCGACGACGTCGTATACCAGCCCCGGCAGTTTGAGCTTTGCGTTCAGGTCTGCAAGTGAGCGGTCTTGTGCGTATGGTTGATATGGTTGCAGGAACTTTTGTTCGGCGTCTGGTAGCGGGATTCTTAGCTCTGGGTCCAGTCCGATTTTGCCGTCAGGTTGCTGCACATAGTACTTGGTATTGGTGGATACCACAGGTCGTTGCCAATAGGCCTCTGGATTGGTTTTTAGTCCAACCTGGAAGAGTTTGGGTTCTGGCGCTGACGTCGACATCAGTGGCGTGCCTGCACTAAGCAGCTTCGTCGTCTCATCGACAATACTGTCGCTCAGTGAGCTTACATTGATGTTGTTGATGGCTGGATCGGCATTGGCAAAGTTTGGATGCTGGTACGCGCCCATCATGAGTGGTATTTTGTTTTGTGACGGTTTTGCGCCGGCAAGCCGTGCTTGTTCTGCTGGTGTCTTCTCGAGGTAGTCCTTGTCCGTCGCACCTGCATTGCGCGCATTGGCTGACTCCATAAGGTAATCTGGTGCAGAGATATAATCCATGACATCATCGGTATCCCGTCCCAATGCGGACTGGTTCTTGAAGTACGTGTCCTCTAGTGTACTTGTAGACGACGCGGCCGTCATAGATTTAAACTGTCCTACAGTGGTTGCCTGATTCAAGTTCGCCTTAGCCACGTCGTATGTGCTCGTGTCCAGTAGACTTGGGTCATCTGCCGCGGCGTTGAACTTGATAGGGTCGATTTGCGAGCTGGGGTGTGCGAGTGCTGGCGATTCTGACGAGAAGGACATTTTCTGTGGGTTTTCTGCGTACGGTACAGCCGTTGTGTTGGCGAACAATGACGCGACATCATAGCTCGGTACCTCGATATTGTTGTTGGCGAATCCTGGTACCCCAAACGGCTGTTCGTTTGCGTTCTGCACCACCGTAGGCATCGTATCCACACCACTGCTAGCCCGCCTAATATCTTCGATCGATGGTGCTCTCATGTTCGCTACAGACGCGCTCGGCAGAGGTTGTGTGATTTGAGACTGCACGTCCATGGTATTGTCATCTCATGTACAGATATTTTTTTTGATACACCAAAAAAATGAGGTGGTGACATGTAACGCGTTTTTTATTGATTTGACATGTAAAACGCGTTATTGGTTGATTTGACACGTAAAACGCGTTTCTTGTCAGTTACATATGTTAAACGCGTTTTGTAAATGAAAACGCGTTTTGTGAATGAAAACGCGTTTTGTAAATAAGCATCCGCCGGCCATTATTTTAATCGCAATGCAGCCTGCTGAAGACCACAACCAAAGCAAACGCCACCTTAAAGCAGTGCATGGTGCAACAACGGAGATGGCAGATAAAATGGATATGGTTGTTCACGAAGTTGTAGAGTATCGCGGCACTCAGTTCTCATTGCAGTACCGGACGATGGCAGAAAGACAGCAGCAAGTACAGTCAATTTTTAACGCGTCCTCCTCCTAGTGTGCGATACGTGGCTGCACCTACATCGGTTGAGTATGATGGGAAGTAAAGCCATGCGAAGACCTCGACGAAGCTGAAGACAGCACATGCATATGCACCATCAGCGATTTTCAGCCACAAATCTTGTTTATGGTATTTGCATCCTCGTAAATAGTAGCTGCTTGCTAAGATGACACCTGCAAAAACAAAATGCACGATGTCCATTGTATCTGGCTTGGCTGGAGTAAATGAGCCGAATTTCTCGTTTCTCTCTTTCAAGTAGGCACGCGAATTCGACCGCGCCATGCTGATGACTTGGTCCTTGGTTTCCAAGAGGCCTTGCGTAATGTCGCTCATGATTGGTGTCTTTTGCGCCGTATTTTGTGCTGCATTCGTATTTTGTGCCGCGTTCGCCGTGTTTTGTGCCGTATTTTGTGCCGCGTTCGCCGTGTTTTGTGCCGTATTTAGCGCGTTGTCCGTTGTGTTTAGTGCAAGAAAAGGTTCTGTATTCGAGGTTGCATCAGCCGGCGCGATCAAGGAGGACGATATGTCATTGAAGATGTCGTTTGCATCGCCGCCGAGTGAAGTCGACTCGCTTAGAGCCGACATTTGATTGAACATGTCATTCGCTTCGCCGCCGAGTGAAGTCGACTCGCTTAGAGCCGACATTTGATTGAACATGTCATTCGCTTCGCCGCCGAGTTCACTGAAGATGTCTTGTTGTTCACTACTGTCGAAGGCGGCAGACTTCTTCTTTGCCCCGTCAAACACCTTCCTCAAGCTTTTGTGCATAGGAGGTGGTACAATCTTCTTGATGAGGATCGACGCCAGGTCGGTGTTGTGCAAAAATGCTGTCTTCTCGATGATGTAGCGGTATACATACGCCTCGCTAATCCAGCCAACGGCGGCTAAACCGAGGTGAATACCACATAGTGTCAGCATCGCTCTAAACGTATACCGCTTCTCTTTTGGTGCCATCAAGCACAGATACAGACCACTGAGCAAGAAAACACTCAAATATGAAAGAAACAGCGTACGAATGGTATTGTAGCCCTCCAGCGGCTTGTTCGACGCATCCTTCCCCTGTATCGCGTTCCACAACCCTGTTTCGCCAGGTCTTGGCGTAGCAAAATCAAACAGCGACGACGACCGTGCAGAACCGGCGATAGGCTCACATAGCTGTTCGCCGACAAGTAGCAAAGCCTCGTCCGCCTTTTTTCCATATACTGGGTACTTAAACGTGAATGTCAAGAAGCTCAGTTGTGCCAAGCCAACTACCATAATGGACATTACTAAACCGCGATATCGTTTGATGGTGGCCCAGTATTTAAAGTTGACCCCCATGACTTTCAAACTGTTATCAGTCGGCAGATAAGGAAGCTTTGCAGGGGTTATATTCATCCCGCAAAGAATGCAAAAGTACACGATGCTCACGCCAGTAACCCATAGGCTGATTCGTGTCGGGTGGTGTTGGCCGTGGTTGGTCAAGTTGTTGGCCATGGAATGCAATATAGCTCGGTTCTTGTCTTCGCCGGTGTACGCGAAGTCGGCCATCTTGATCTACCTGTGAACCACGTTTTTTTTTGCAACCGATCTATTAAGAAAGGGGGTATGCAAGCAATATACCTTTACATAATCGCCTCAGTATATGCTGTGGTGGGCACGTGTAGCATGCTGTTCATGCCCTACAAGCGTGGTCATAGCATCTATCGGTCCGATGGCATAGCAATGCTCGTGCTGCACACAACCGCCGCCGCGTTCATGTGGCCGTTTTACTGGGTGTATCATTTTTTTGGTCGAGATGATGGTGGTTACACCGGCGGGGTCCCAAGTGTACAACGTGTCAGCCAAATACCCTGATGACGTAGGCGCACTTGCAGGTGGTCCTCGCCGTCGGCCTGCGAGACCAGTTGCAGTGTGTAATTGCCTATAATCAGAGAACTGGCGATCACAGGTGGTGCATCGGCGGATCCCTCTGTGAAGTCGTCCGCGGTATTGTCGGGTACTTTATATGTGGGTGTACCATCGGCTGCCACCGTCAGACTTAGTATGTCAGTCGAAGTGGTAGCCATATGCCATGTGTAGAGAGACCCTTATCGCTTAAAACCAAATTAACGCACTTGCATTTTGTAATATTTTCTCTGTCATATTCCATATGCTCATATGTCGTCTGTGAGGCGCAATGACATGTGGTATCGGTTGTTGCCTGACCAAGGTGCACCGCCACGTGGGTTCGAAGAGTTTACGGAAGCCCAATTGGTGCCTTATAAACAAGTTCAGGTAGCTGGTGCGTACTTGCTTACCCCGCGCGTGTTACGCCAACGTGGAGGTACAATCAAGCAGTATGGTGTGTACTATCGCAAATGGCAACGACCACACTTACAGGGACGGACACCACATAGAAGTGGCCTACTGGCTGTGTTCATCTCGGCACAGAAATTGCATGAACATGAGGAAAGGGCAGAACAGGGCTTAGATCCACCAATCGTCTTTCTTGCCGTTCCACGGGCGATGGCGCATAGCAAGGATGAGGCAGACATAATTATGAATGAAGTATACACAGCCCACAAGGACCGGAAGCAGCGATTGATACACGCTCAGTCAGGATCTAAACGTATCTCAGGTACATCAGCAGCAAGTGGGTTTTGAGCAGCTGGCATCAGGACCGGCGACGATACCGGCCGCATATAATCCATAATTGTGCCCCCCATCCGTGCTTTTGTCCGGCGTAGCGCAGGCGGTCGTTCATGGCGACTTACGGTGGGCCCAGCCACGTACCTTGTTTGTGCCCGTGACGATCTGCATACCGACGGTCGTTGTTGTTTTTGTGCGCGCGTGGACCCACAGTGGGGGCATATCATTGCTTTGAGTGGTTTACCGTACGCGGTATCACCATGCATGGATATTTGCCATCGATGACTATCATTATGGAATGCGGTACGACTCATGCCGAAGTCGGGCGAGAACTCGTCCAGGCACCTCCAGGGAGGTGCGGTGGGTAGCGGTGTTGCGTACGGAATACCACGTGTTTTCTGTAAGTAAATCTTGAGGTAGTGGCATGACGATCCCTTTTCAGTGGCATATGCCTTGGCGCATGGTACACAACAGAAATAACCATGCATGTTCCACCTGGGATAACCCGTAGTGGGTATGCGCGTAGCAGTACTGGTTGTGCTCGGGCGAGAACACCACCAACATTTGACTGCAATACCGTCACTCATGTCACCCACGATGATGCAGTCGAAGCGATTGATGATAAAAACGCACATGTGCACAACGCGCAAATGCATCTGGTATAGCAAGCAATGGTGTTATGGTCAATAGTAAGGGGTGTGCCCGGTTTGTTGAAGTATGGGGTCCGTGTGCCTGGAAGTATATGCACGCAGTAGCAGCGACGGCACCTCGCGGTAACCTCTCACACACTGCGTATGTGCAGTTGTTTCAATCTATCGGGTACACACTACCTTGCCCGCATTGTCGTGAACATTACTTGAAGTTTTTGCAGGACCACCCACTTGAACCCTTTTTGCAGGATGAAGGTAACCACATCGCACCGGCTAAGTATGAAGGCGTGAGCTACGGCAACATCGGCTTGCAACGATGGGTACACACGCTGCATAATGAAGTTAACAGGCGCCTCTCAAAGCCGGAGTTCACGTTCTCGGACAGCTTAAACCTCGTGCACGACTCCTGTTCCGCACGGGTGTCACCAACGGCACTAGCCAGCCCCTTTTACGGTTACGGTACGTCGAAGTGGCTGACGGACAAACAAGACGAGCGACTGTTTGGTGGTGGTACGAGTGACGCCGTGACGGCATCACTAACAGGCAGCAACGTCGTAAATATCACCGTAGCTGCAGGGCTGATCGTTTGTATAGTAGTCATCGCCATCACTCTTCGTCGCCCCCCTCGGCGGCTTGTGCCACACGTAAAACCATCACAGTCCGCGAACGCCACCTAGCCCAGTCTGTGAAGGATCGCTGTATAATATTGCGGCATTCCAACCGCAGCTGTAAGTGCATTATACACTTCATACACGCTATGATACTCCCGTAGTTCTTCTGCAATAATTCGTGCCATTGATGTCGACCGTGTGCTACTAATGCAGCCCATGCCGCAGCCTCGTGTTGTGTCGTCACGTGTTTGAACAGTGCTTTGTTGCCATGCTTGAGGTTCCTGATGTCCGTGACACTCAAGTGTGGTGCTAGTGCGTCTATACAAGTGATAAGCATGCAGATGCAGAGGCAACACGCTTTGAAGTTAATTTAAGTCAATCGCACATATACATTTGGTGCAGGGAGGCGCTTGAATTCATTTATCATCGGTATTAATTGCGTATACGAAGCATGAGCAACAGAGAAAAGCCACGAAGCATGAGCAGCAAAGAGAAGCTTCGTAACTGTTACTGTTCTTTCGAAAGCAACGTCACTGACCAACACGACCAAAAACTGTTGCACGGCTTTCATGTTGACTGGGAGATGGCCAAAGCCGCTGCCGAGCAGTTAGAAGGGTATACACCGCACCGTATCGTCGAGAATGCAATCACCGCGATGACCGCGTCCTCAAAAAAAGATGACGACGATACTCCGGCTGCCTATCACACCATGGTGCTCCCCCCGGTGAACGAGTTGGAACTCGACTTGGCCTTGGAGGAGCTACCAAAAGAGATCAGCGACACGTGGGTTGACAAGCAGCTGAAACGGCACCTAAAGAAACATGCGAAAAATATAAAATCAACACTGGACGAACAGACTGGGGTCGACGGAGCTGAGGTTGTTGACGTGACCGATGAAGAAGAAAAAGAAGAAACCAAAGACGACACGGAACAAAACACGGACGACGACGAAGAATCGAATGGGGGAGCAACCTTGCTACTATGCAACGCCAACAACCTCGTGTTTCTCGACGACAGCAAAATGATGGTCAATCCGAATATTCCGGTGCCTGACTGGTTTCGGTGCTGCAACTACCGCTTGGTTGAACTTGGCCAAAACTTCCGTGTCTTGCCTTTGCTGCGGCAAGTGAGTAGTGTTGACACGGTGTACAGTGCAGTGGATTGCACCGTTGACGAGTTCCAGCGGTTTAAGGACATGCATAAATACGGCACGTCAATGAAACACGACGAGGCCAAGTTATGGAACATGGCCTGCAACTATAGCAAGGAGCTTATACGGGCAAACAACACCCGAAAGATCAGAGAGATCATTATGTTCAAGCATCGTACACTTTGTGGCGTACTGGTGTCTGGCGCTAAAATGAGAGACCTGATGGAACTTACTCATCGGTTGAATATCACCCTGGTATGATGATATATATGTATATATCAATCAACTATCAAGTTCATTCATGCAACAAACGTACAACCGCGGCATGCACAGTCACACCCTTTCTGGTACTGCCATATACGACTGATCGCAACTCCTGCGATTGCCGCAGCTACACCGGCTAATGTGGTCGTATTGGCAAGGTCTTGGCCGAAAACAAGCAGTTCAGCCGGGCTTACGGGGGTGGGTTCCGGCTGCTTAGACGATGAGAGTGTCGGTGATGGTGTCTTTGGTGGTGTAACTGCCTTTGGTGATGGTGTTTTTGGTGGTGTAACTGGCTTTGGCTTTGGTGAAGGTGTCTTTGGTGGTGTCACTGTCTTTGGTGGTGTCACTGGCTTTGGCTTGGGCGATGGTGTCTTTGGTGGTGCTTCATCATCATCCACCCACGATGTGCCGTCGTCGTCATCATTCGTTTGATACTTGTACGGCAATGACGTCGAAAATCGATTTTCAGTAGCCATTGTCCTGATATTCGCGACTACCCGGTCCCTTTCCTCGTCATCATCCCACCGCCTAGTTAGACCACGGGAGTTGTCGTAAATGGTGTCCATGGTCGCGCCGACCAACTCGTCAATGCTTTTAGGCGTCTTTACTGGTCCCAGCTTCTTGATTTGTGCTCGTATAGCACGGTTAATGACCTTTTCCTTTTCTATGGCCATATCTTTTATGTGTTTCTTGTCGTCTGAGTTTTTTTCGGCTCTGTATAAGTTGCCGAATGCCGTAAGCAGTTCTGATTGGGTTGGCATTGTGTCTAGTTGCATGATGATGGTGGGTTATTGTATTGTACAAATAAAAAAAATCTCAACATGACGAATACTATATGGGTAAAGATACTGAAGAGCCGTCATATACCATTAAGGGGTTTGACATATCGTCTATACCTGACAATGCAATTGTATGCCTCTACGGTCGCCGAGGGAGTGGCAAATCAACTATGCTCAAATACTTGCTGTATCGAAAAAGGCATATACCGTACGGCCTAGCGTGTAGTGCAACCGAGCGAGCAACAGGTGACCTCTCCAAACATATACCGTCAGCCTACATACGCACCGAGTACGACGATAATATTACACGAGCGTTAATGAGGCAACAGGAAAAAGCATCCGAGGCTTATGGCAAGCCCAACACCCCCCCAGCATTCTTGGTATACGACGACACCATGTTCGACCGCCGATTCCCCAGTAGCCCAGAGACGCGCAAACTGTTCATGAACGGACGCCACTACAACATATTTACACTGATCACCTCGCAGTACGCAATGGATCTACCACCCGCTATGCGCGCCAACATTGATTTTGTCATGATGTTCAATGAGCCAACAAAGCAAAACAGGATCAAACTGTACAACAACTTTGGCGGAATTTTCCCGTCGTTTAACCACTTCGAACGGGTGTTCTTAGCCACTACGGAAGATTATCACTGTATGGTGATTAACAACACCAGCCAGAGCCATAACACGAGCGATGTCGTCTTTCGGTACAAGAGCCCAGAAAAAACACCTCCTTTCGCGATAGGATCTCGCCGTTACTGGGACGCCGCGGGAGAATCGGACAAACACGAGCGGATATGCGCAGCAGTGGCCAAGGCCAATGGCACAGAAGAGAACGAAGAGTGAGTAATAATAAGTAATAATACCATATATATGTACGTTAATACAACCACAGCGAATGACGAAGGAATACAAGTGGGTACCCTACGCCACAGCACATGCTTACGAGCGTCGAGCAGCCGCATTGGGTGTCAGCCGAGTCGCCCGTAGTCGCCGGGGGTTCATGCGGCAGTACGAGAAGGCAGGTGGAAGCACAGCCATGGCACGCAGGCCGGTTAACAACACCCCTGGTGCTCGTCGCCAAACGTGGGGTGGCAGGCGGCGTGGCTTTATCGCACGTCACTTGGCTTCGTACCGTACACACCCAACCGAACGGAGGTGGCTTGCCATGATGATGTGGGCCTACCAAGCTCCCCGACTGCATTGATACCAGAAGAAAATTGGCCGTCTGTTTTTTTATGAAGGGTGTACACCACTATGTCTGAGGAAGAGGAAAAAGCCGTAGAAGAAGACAAGGGCTTCTTCCCTTCTGTGACGGGTACATTTGCGGAAGACATTCATTTCGCTGCTGCCGTAGGTATGGTGTTTATCATACTTCAATATGTTGGATTTGTCTTGTTTTTCAGTAAGTCAGGGGCGACGGCGATTGAGCGCTCGTCTACTCTGGCGGTGGTGGCTGTCGCGTCTACGCTTGCCGCAGACATACCACTCTCTAATCGAGAAGAGTTACAACTGGCCGGAGTGTACGGGCTATGCAAAAACTACGATGAACCATTAGTGCAAGACGCATTCCTCAGGACCATAAAAAGCGCGGCATCGGCTTGAGCGAATCTTGCTGCTTACCAAGCAACACCACACTTGGGTAATCTGTCCCTGCTGTGAGCACCGAGGCACCATACGTACGGTATTGCATGCGTTGAATACCGTCACTGGTTTCTAGGCGCATGTCGGGGAACCAGTCCCATTGTACACCAGCTGGAAGGTCCTGACTGATGGCATTACTTTCATTCGCCGCTGACATACACTCCTTTTTGTCCGCCACTTTAGACTCTCTTGCACCCATATGTATAGTATGTGTATGACATAATTATTATTTACTGAACTACGCGACCGTATATTTAATAATTTTATGTTGACGCTTGGATAACAACCAACTATGGTACGAACGGAAGTCATTGCGGTGAACGACTCACAGAAACGCCGCCTCCGAGCCGCCGCCCAATCGCGTGTGGCGTACTGGCGCAGGCGCGGGAAACCGGTCAAGCTGGACACATACTACAAGACATTGCCACACAAAGTTGCACGCAACTTCAAGACCGGGTGTGGACGCACTCCACATAGTGTGGTCCGGGTGGCATGTGGCCTGCGTAAACAAGCCAACATCAACCACCGATCGAAGCTGCGCATCAAGTACCGTGGTCATAAGCGGGGTATCGCATGT
>Ga0160423_10001331_pt1 | contig 20640 bp, 11 predicted proteins | sample CRUFie14St8metaG_FD_108191 | JGI IMG/M metagenome (GOLD analysis project Ga0160423, IMG submission 108191) | Marine microbial communities from the Costa Rica Dome - CRUD Field 142mm St8 metaG | ecosystem: Environmental > Aquatic > Marine > Oceanic > Photic zone | place: Costa Rica: the Eastern... | reverse complement strand
GATTTTTTGTACTTTGCACTCCACGCTTCAGAGACACCTCCTCCGCCGCCGTCACCACCTCCATTAGAAGAGGAGCCATTCCCGTTGCCATTGCCATTTGAGTGATTTCCATTACCATTACCTCCATTACCATTTCCATTATTTTTTGACTCTTCATCAGAATCATCACTCTTTTCTTTACGAAGATACCCGCCTATACCAATCATGTAACCACGAGGTATTTTCTTACACTTTTCATCAGTGTAACAGTAGTAATATCCTTTTTTGCAGGATTTTTTAGACATTACTTATTATCAGAATCATTATTATTTAGAAAACCTTGTTTCAGCAATTTTGATAGATCTGATGTAGATCCAACAAATAAAGCATTATTTGTTACACTGTTAGGACCTTTATTTGTATTATCTTCTTCCAAATCTTTTAATTTCTTTTGAAGATCTGCTAATTTATCAGTCGTATCTGCAACTGATTTAATCAACTGACCAGCAACTTCATATGCTCTAGGACTTGCACTTTCTCCTGCAAGTTCCATAATCCCATTTATTGCTTCTTGCCCCTTTTCAATTAAAGAATATAAATTTGCCCGTGTATACTCATAATCTTTTTTAATATCATCCTTTTCTACCTTTGGTGGAATAGGTTTGATAGGTTGCGACTCAACAATGCTACTCTCAATGTCGAGTGCTTTGTCAATAGAATCATAATTATTACTCATCATTATTAAATATCAATTTTACGAGTTGGACTGAATGTCTTGGAATCTGCGAAGAATTCTGTAGTTTCGGAGAAACCAAAGTCATCACCAGGCATAAGTAACTTATGATCCGCTTCGTCTATTACACCATCATCATTTCTATCAATTTTAGAAGTTGGTGTAACTGTATAACGAACTTCGCGTTTAGCAGTTTTAACATCTGTGCTAGTATACATATCAACCTGAACCTTGCGGATAAGACCATCGCTGCTATCTGCAACAGGACCAAACAGATAAGTTTTTGCTGTAAACTGTAATGTATGTATTAAAGCACGTCTTGTATCAAAATTACCTTCATAATCGTCTTGAAATCCTACGCTTTCTAGAACAATAGGAATATCTCTTTTTTCTCCAATAGAATCTACCAAATCAATTGTTAAATTAAAATGGGGTTGAAAATATGGAAGAATCTGTTCTAAAATTTGTAGAGAATCATCATTTAATTTAGAGAGCACATTAAGTTCAAATCCAATATTATATGGAACTGGCATGAATACTTTCTTTGCCCTACTTCCATCATCACAGGTTTTGAAAGTTTGAACTAGACTTGATTTTCTAGTCGCATCATAGTTAATAGATGTCATTTCAAATGACATTCTTGGCATTGTTATTTGAACTGCTTTATTTAAATCTGGTTGTTGAGTAATCCTTGCTAAGAATTTTTGACTGGGTCCATAAGCAAGAGGAACTTTAATTTCACTGAAATTAGTATCATCTTCACCAGTGTGGCGAATATGAATATCATTGAATAAAGTTCCAAACGCAATGATTGTCTTTCTGACAATTTCGTGATAATAATAAGTTCCTAACATTAATATGTACCAAATGGATTTCTTTCTGTAAAGTCTATAATTTTATCTGCCTGCACTTGGAACTCATCGTTCTCAGTATATTTATCGTATAAGTCTTCATGGCGATATTCTTGAACAGGATAAGATGCACCAGATTCTTGACCAACGATACTTTCACCTCTTTGGAATCTTGTTTGTGTTGTTCCAATTCCAACATTAGATATCTTAAGAATATTGGTATCTTTATCCCACTCTTTAACTCTCGCATAAGTTCCAGATCTTGATCCAATTACTATTTCATTGAATAAGTAAGTTCCAAGACCTGCAAGGGTTTCTGGATCTGCAATTGTAACTTGTGGACTAGAACTATATCCTCTACCAGCATTTTCTATAAAAATAGATTTAACAACATTTGTGTTTCCAACACGACCAATAGAAGCTATGCCAACTGCCGTGTGAGCAATACCACTTGCTGGTGGACCAGCGATTGTCACTGATGGTGCGGTACCATATCCTATACCACCATCGGTAACTATAAATTTGATTACACCTTGACCAGAGGTAACAACTCTACAAGTAGCGGCAGCACCAGATCCACCTCCACCTGTTATAGTTATAGTTGGTGCAACAGTATATCCTGCACCAGCATTGGTGAGAAGAATTTTTTCAATACCTGTAACTCCCGCTCTGGTTGTTATGAAACCTACAGCAGTGGCTCTATCACCAATCTGACCAGTTGGAGATTCTGAAAAAGTTATTTTAGGTACTGATGTATAGTTTCCTCCATCATCATTGAGGAAAATTTCTTGAACGTATCCAGTTGATTGACTTCCCTGTAAAGATGCAGTTGCTGTTGCAGTTCTACCCACACCAATTAATTGAAGTTGAGTAATAAATCCTTCATCCTGAACCTGAGTGTCTATAGTTTCAATTGTAGTATCAATAATTTCATCTTCATACTCAAAGAGTTCACACTTAAGTTGATATACGTAATTCTTTCCTAATTGGTAAAAAGGATCTTCGTGCTCTACAAACTTAACTTCAAATAATCTTTGACCTAATGGAAAATAAACAAGATCACCTTCTCTGGGGCGAGTAGGAGTTGGCATAATAGAGTCATCAGTACCATCATCCTGACCTGCCATAAATGGGGCAATAAAATCTTCAAACCTCTCTTTTGAGAGGGTTAATATTAGTTCATCACGAATACTGACCCCAAACTTGGTCATAATATCACCAGCACCACCATATCCTTCATAGGTGTTTACATATGCTTCTATTGCAAAATTATCATCAAATTTTGAAGTTTGAACTTCTTCAAGAACAGTTTTTTTGTTTACATACTTTCTTGGAATATATGTAACTTCAACACCATGTATAGTAAGGTGCTCATTTATTAGATCTTGGACTAATCTTTGTTCGGATGCAGTCCCTTGAAGAAAGAATGGATTAAGTGCCATTATCCAATAAAATCGAGAGGTGGAAGTTCATACTCTGAAGACATACGTGATTTGATGTCTGATAATTCTTGTTCTGCTTGTTGCAGAATACCATCACCATTCATTTCAAGACCACCTGGAAGTTTTACTCCCCTAAATTTACTTAAATTTCTACCCCATTGCCTTTTAATTAATGCAGTTAAGTATGGTTTTATAAAACTATCATTGTATATTTGTGAAAATGATTCTGGATCTAATGCCCTATAACATTCAAGAATAATAAATTCTCCTGCTGATTGTGCTCCCCAATCAATATCAAGATATAATCTATCTTGCCTTTTATTAAATCTAACTTGCTTATCTGGAGTAAGTAAAAAATCAATATCTTCAAGATAAGTTTTAGTCATCGCAAACTGCAATAACTCAACTGAATTAAAATAATATAGATCGTTGAGAAATAATTGATATTTGATACTAAACATTCCACCAGAAATAGAACTAGTATCAAACTTAAATATTTTTTCAATCCCAATAACAGAATCTGGGACTTGAATATAATTTGAATTTTCGTAGAAACTAAAGGTTGTTGCTGCTCCTACAATCGTTGAAGTTCCAGTGGTAACCGTTACACCTATTCCTGTTTTTGGTGCCGTTGTCGATGATCCTGAAGATGTTGCAGCAATTCCACGATCAACATCACCCTGTGTTATCTCATATTTGAGATACATTTTTTCAACACCATCATAATGACGCTCATTAAAATATTGAATGGCATCATCTACCAGATCGTCAATTTGGTCATCATCCACATTGATTTCAAGAACTGGTGCTCCAAGTTGACGCAAGCAATAATCTATTAATCCTTGCCTAGTTGATGGTTTTGCCATATTAACCTTCTAATTTTTCTTTCAGATCTGCATTTTCTTGAATCAGAGCATCCATTTGTTCTTTGAAATCTTGAGACAAAGTTGCTAACTTAGCCTCAAGAAGAACATTTTGATTTGATACCGCTGCTAATTTTGAATTGTAAATTTTAATGAGAACATTAACATCCACTTCACTTTGATTTTCCATTAATTACCTCAGAATGTGCCTCCGTCCATTGTTGAAGTCCAATGAGGCTTATTAGTATATATTACGCTAACAGCACTAGGAACTGAAGCAAGGTTAGCGATTGCACCACTTTGACCTTCTCTTCTCAAATTATTTGAAGTGTTAAATGTTCCTTCAACACCAATCAAGTTGACAGTGCTGCTATTGGAAACTCCAGATTCAACAACACCATATGCATTGGTGCTATCTTGTCTGATGATATCACCAGTTGCTGCAGTAATATTTGCACCAAGATTTAAAGTGTTCTTGGTGATAGCAGTCAGAACTTGCTTAGAAGTAATAACTGGAGCAGCAGGTGCGTTTGTAGATCTTTGAAGACCTGTATCATCAAAGAATACAACACCACCAGTTGCAAAGTCACCAGATTGATAATAGATACCTTTAATATCCAGGAAACCTTTAGTTCCTGTTACCAAACTATTTGAAATAGTTGCATCAGGGACATAGGTCCATCTTCTGCTGTCATCAGCGTGAGTGCCGTGATTGTCTGCATCAGCAGCACTATCAGCAATAGAACTGTCATCAAAACCAAAGAAACCATCTTTGTTATTTGCAGTTCCACTACTTGTGTTATAGGAGAATGAAATACCCCTATCAGTATTACTATCATATGCGTGAGTGATAGTAACCTGCTCAGTTGTAGAAATACCAGCAGTTGAGTTTGCTGACATCGTAACAACTTTAGTTCCTGTATTATATGCAGTAACTGAAGTATTACCAGGAATGCTTCCGTGAGCAATGATGTCACCGGTGTTGATTCCAACAACAGAATCTAAAGTAATTACATTAGTTCCGCTGGTATGTTCTGCCATCACCGTTCTGGTGCTGGTTACGTCACCAAGGTGGAAGATAGCATCATTTAATGTTGATGTTGTAGAGTTAACAGTTGTTGTGGTACCATCAACTTGCAAATCACCTTTGATTATGACCTTACCTTCGTTGCTCAATCCATCGGGATATGGATCGATATAAAGTTCATTACCACCACCTGCTCTAGTTGCAATAACATTCGATGAAATACCAATGTTACCAACTTCTAAACCAGAAGTTATATTAATTTGAGTTTGATATGTCCAGGGGGCACCTGTTACTTGAATGGCATTTGTACCATCTTCATCATATTCAATCTTCGCATCCTTATCATTACCAAAGGAGAGGAAAGTATCATCAGGAATGACAACTTCTCCAGATCCATGTGGATCGAAAATGATATCCCCATCAGTATCAGTAGATGAGATAGTATTTGTATCTATCCTTAGATTATCTACATTCCACTGATCAACCTTAAGTGATTCGGCACCACCCAAACCAGAGTTGGTTGCTGGTGCCATAATGGCAACAACACCTCTATCAGTATTTCTTGAGTTGTGGGATGCTGCTGGAATATTACCAGGAGCATGCTCCATCATTGAGGTATAATAGTGTCCACCTATGGGATTGGCATTAGTGCCATCATCTCCTAGGAAAATTCTATCTTTATATTGATTTACTCCACCGTAACTACCAATACCAGTTACATAACCAAATTCACCCCATTGTAAACTGGCTGGTTTGCTAGTACCTGAGGATCTTTTAATCCTAATAATACTTGCCATGTCAGAAATTTCCTCCGTTGATGTCTAAATTCTGCGTTGCACCTGGCGTCAGGGTTAAAGTTGCCTCCCATTTTCTAATGCTGCTGTTATACACAAGCACCATACCATTCTGCAAGTTAGAAGCACTAACATCACTGAGTTCTGCCAAAGAAAGACCCTGAGCACCTGCAAGTGAAGATATAACTTTTACTGCAGGTTGCTGACCTACTCTGACCTTTATTTCAGCCATTTATATACAATTCAGGATGTAAATATATTTATATTCCTGGAAGTCCTAATCTAGAAACAGTTTCTTGTTGCTTCAAATATAGTTTTACGTATGATTTTGCAATATTTCTAAGATCATCTCTGTCATCGCAAGCATCAATTTCTCTAGAAAGTTTTGTATATTCAAAACTTTTGGATAGTTTGTCTAATGTTATATCATCTGGGTGCATTAGTAATCTCCTTAAGTAAATTTTTAATTTCTTCAATATCCTTTTTAAGTGTATCTAATTCTTCTCTTTCTGTCTGTCTTCTTTGTTTCATCTTCATATATTGATCATAACCGGATGTATCAGTATTAATGATAGCACCCGTGTTACGATCTCTAAAAAGATTACGTTCACCTTCAACTGGGATCAAATCACTATTATCCATATCAAGCAAGAGCTATTGCTCTAAAATCTTTAAGTGAAACTGGTGTTGATTCATTTGTTGAAGACATTACAACTTTTAATGCGAAGGCTGTGAATTGATCAACATTGTTTACACTAAATTGATATTCTGAGAATCCTTGTCTCGCATCTGGAGGAACAAATGCATCTGCTCTTCCACTGTTTTTATCTGCATTAATTACAAAATCACCAAATCCGTCACCATCAGTATCTCTCAAATTATCATAACCAGGGAATGGTACAAATTTTTGAGGAATTTCTGTAGAATCTGCTTTAAACAATTGATATAAAACTCTAAAATCAGCACCCTCTTGTCTATTGGCGGCAATGATGACTTTCAAACTAGTTGCAGGTTGTGCAAGAGAAATACTCTTAGTGACGAACACTGCACCATGAGGATCTTGATCAATAGAATTAGATCTAGAATCATTAATGTAATCATCAATTGGTGCGTTTGATTTATTTCTACCAAGAACAAATGTTGCGTTCTGAGCATCCATTACTGGAGATACATTTTCATTTTCACTCGTAAACTCAACTCTAAGTGTAAGTGACTTATTACGTGGTAATGTGCTAAGTCTTGCAAGTTCATTTGCTCTAGATGCAACCATTCTAGGAGTTGCAAACTGAATTGGTTTATTTAATGACACTGGTTCATACCCTTGATCCTGGAATGAAACTTCTCTACCTCCAGCACTTGTTCCAGAAATAGTTCTAATAAAACTTCGTACTGCAGTTCCTTTTCCAGGAGTAATTACATTAAATTCTGGAATGAGTGTACTGAATTGATAATTCTGAGAAATACCAACATCACTACCACCAAATCCTTTTTCTGATAAGAAGTTTAAAAGAGCATCTCCAGAAACTCTACTTATTGGCGTTGCTCTATCAATTTCTAAGAAGTAACTGTCAAGATCCGAACTTTCATTCTTGTAGAATGTTGCAGGGATATCGTGAGTTGTATTAATTCTCATTAGAGAAACACCATTAACTTCATAAGGTTGAATAGATGCACCAGTTTCGTGAGCGATTTTAACCGTTCCATTTAATGCTCTTCCATCAATAGCAAGTGTTCCTGCTCCAGCGGCACCTTCAGTAATTCCATTATATGAAACAACTTCATTGTTAATAACTGCATAACCCCTAGATGTTGAAATTCCTTCACCAACTGCAAATATTGAAGTATTTGCAACAGACACTGTTGTGTCAGTTAAACCAAATGTGGAATTCAGTTCTGTTTTTGTAGTATCTGGTTTGATATCAGTAATTTCAATTTTATTATTTCCACCATGATGTGCATGATTATGCTGTCTAATACGCATAATATTACCAGTGTATTTTTCATCATAAATTGATGATCCATTACTACCAACATTTGCACCAGCAGTCAATGCAGTTCTTGAAAGATGATTATCTGGTTCAGTATAATAAACTAAAGATTCGCCTTGAGTAAAGTTTTCACCTATAACATTTGTTAGGTAAAGAGTATCGAAAGTATTATTGTGTGCTTTGATTGTAACTCTAGCACCACTACCTCCACCACCAGATACTGATGTAATTCCCACAATTTCACCATTACGATATCCAGTTCCAACAGAAGTAACATTTACTGCAGTTACACCACCAGATGCATCAACAGTAACTGTCGCTTGACCTCCAGAACCTTGACCAGAAATTGGGAAGAATGGAACACTATTGTACGATCCTTGTTTGTATCCAGAACCACTATTTCCAATAGAAATATTATTAGTTCCTGTTGCTGCAATTGGACCACCAGTTGATTCTATATAACCCGTGGTTCCCTCTGTTTCTGGACTAACTTGTGTTCCACCTTGACCGATTCTTACTCCAGGTAAAAGTTCTGCAATTTCATTTGCTGTAATACCAGTTACAGGCATCTTTAATTTTCTTGGCAGACCTTCAATTGGATTGTCTTCCAGAATAGATGCATTATCACCCTTGGGTAAAACATCACCATTGTACCAATTAACTGTTCCCGATTTAATAAACTTAGCTTTATTAATTTTGAATGTTAAATCTTGGAACTGTGATGGAGTCCAAATTGTTCCATTTTGTGATTTAAATAATGAACCACCAAGATATTGCTTAGTTACAACTACGTTTTGAACATCTGGGAGACTAGTAGTTCTAACAGTCTTTTTACCCATAGTTGCGGTCCACATTTCATATCCATCAGATGCAGGTGATAAAATTACAATTGCATATTCAGTATCATTACCTTCAAGATAAATTGGAGATTCAAACTTAACGTTTGTTGCTACAGGTTCAAATGGATTTGCCTCATTAACATTAATGTCTGCAGGATTTAGTGAAATTTGGGCATAATCTTGAACTAAGAATCCAGTCGGTGTGCCAAGTTCAACTGTTCTAACTTCAATAAAGATTTTTGCACCAGGATCCTTAGTTGCAAAGAATAAATCGACAGAAGTTAAGAAAATACCTTCTGGTTCTGTGACTGTAAATGACTGTGCAAGAGGATCTCTGTGAACTGCTTTAACAGTTTTCTTAATGTCAATTTCAGTTTTCTTTCTACGTGGTTTGGGTGGATTTCTAACAGAAACTCTAGAAGTTTCCTGAGTTAAAATACTTCCAGAACCACTATAAGTTCCTATTGCTTCTGATGCAAACACAGTAGATCCTGGTAATGGAGTTACTCCAGGTGGTACTGCAGTTACTTTAACAGTTTTTGTTCCACTCTTAACACGAATTCTGGGAGGTGTTTTGGTATTTGGATTTCTAAAGAAGAATGCTCCAATAATATCACCCCAATTATCAGAAAGTAATTCTGCTCTAGTTATTGTTGCAACTGCACCAGAAGTTCTGCCAATAATTCTAAATCCTTTTTTTACATAACCGTAGTATTTTTCATCATTGGAGAGAGCTCTAACACCAAAATTAATTAGTTTTGATGTTGGTGAATATGCAGTTCCAGGACCAGGTCTTTCTCTATCATATGGATCAACTTGATAATCTTCAACAAGAACAGCGGGAGATCCCAAACCAGCACCAATATCAGGTCTTGTAGTGTCTCCAAATTTATGATTAGGTCTTTGAATTCTAATCGTTCCAATTTTCCCTCTATCATCAACTATATCAGCATCTTCAAATACAGTAAATGTACCTGAATTCATTTCAATTTCACAAAGTTTTGGAACTATATCAACTTGTTGAGCATCAAGATACTTATAGTGTTTTGTGAATGGTCTTAATCCATTAGCAGCAAAGTAGACATTTCTTGAACGCATCCAAGGATCTGCCTCTCCAGAGATTTTTACATCTTCAACATAATCAAATTCTCTAGCAGGTCCTTTGAGTTTTGGTTTGTATTTTGTTTTTGTAGTAACAGTAGTAGTTGTTATGTCTCTTCTTAGAGTTTCACCTCTACCACCACCTTTTTGGTAATTTTCTGTTCTAGTTTTCTTATCAACTTTTTTAGTTACCTTGGCTTCTTGTTTCCACTTAGCACCTGTTGATTCAGTTCGATGATCATCGACATAAATTGTTCTTACCCAATTATCTGATGCAGGATCAAGAACTACACCACCAACAAAAACAATAACATTAAATGGATTTACATTTTCAACGTTAGTTGCATGTGGTTGATTGAGATATTCAACTTCTTCATATTTTAGAGTTAATAAATCACCAGATTTCTGAATATTGGGATCTGCCAACTTCAAATTTTGAGTCATATCAGTTGTGGTAGGATCAATTCCTGGATCCAATGCCAACTGTGCATTCATTGACCATAAATCAACTGGTGCTATTGCCAATGAATTTTCTAGTGAAATGTCAAGCGTAGAATATCTTGGATCCATCAGTGACTTATTTCTAAAATCACTTACAATAAATCCAGATTTAAATCTATCAAGTCCATTTGCGTCAGTAACTGCAGTTGTCTTTGCATTGAGTTCTAACATTGTAAGACTGGTAACTTCCTCAAGATTTTCAATCCTGTCTTCCAATTTTCCAATGTCACGCATTGTAAATCTTCTATTATCTCTAAGAAGAATTTCAGGACCATCAACAGGATTGAATAGATATGCTGGAAGTTTAATCTGAGCAATCTCCATTGCATCATCACCAAGAACTGGTGGTTGGGGATTTTCAGCAGATTCTCCACGAATAACCTCAACTTCACCAATACGATTAATTGTAACAAGATCAATTCTTGGAAGATAGAATTCATATCCCAAGAATGAAGATTCATCGGGTTTTACGACATATTTGAAATCAGACTCATATCTTCTACTTGCAAAATCAAAGGGTGATTTCGTTAAATATCCAGTAACTTCAGTCCAAGGAATAACTCTTGGTCTAAAATCAATAATATCAGTTGTGCGGACACCATTTGGCAGAACTGGAATATCACTCGCATATCTGTCTTGAGTATAAGAATTGACAGTAAATAGATCACCAGAATTTCCAGATGCAACTCTATAATGATCAAAAATTACAAGAAGTTTTCGAGATGGAACTGGAGTTCCTCTTCTTCTTATAATTCTAGAATAATCACAATATTGATTGCGATTTCCCGTATCCAGTCTGTAATTAGCAGTTCTGTTTACATAACTACCCTGTTTGATTTGTTGCAAAACTGCAGAAATCGCAGATTCTTTAAACTTAACAACCTCACCAACTTCAAAATTATCGGTGTTTAAAGGAACATAGTCTACTGTGTTTGATCCAGTAGAAACTACTTGTCCAACTGCTCTTCCATCTTCACCAAGTATCTTTTCACCAATAATTACATTTTGATCTAATGCTAAACCTGTTGCAAATGTCAAACGATCTAAAATAGGTGCATCGGAGTTGGTTGACTCATATATTGCACGAACGTTTACAACATCTGGGAAATTGAGAGAAATTTCATCGTCTTGAACTCTGGTTCCATAATAAGCACTAGTTGTCAATCCAACGGAGAATCTTGAACCATCAAGTGTCCTGTCAATATTTACTTGAGTTGATCTAATATAATCTTTGGACTTGTGTGTAATTCCTCGCTTCTTCATTGTAGCAAGAACAGTTACATTTGAATTTTGATTAGCACTTAGATTGGTAATGGTAACTGAACCGGCATTTTCATCAAGAGATACCTGTCCACTATCAAGTGGAGCAGGAGATCCACTATTATAAACCACAGAATATCTTTCGGCATCAAAAGTTTCAAAAAATACACTACTGATACCAGCATTTGCACCAATAACATCTGCTGTGGTAAATTCTAACGTACCATTGCCATTAGTAGATTGTTTGGTTATTTGATATGTAATTGTAAGTTCTGAATTTGCAAAATCTACAGAAGAAATTTTATCTTCTGGCAATACACTATAAAGACCATTTTGTCCAACATTTAAAATTCTTGGAACCATCAATTGGAAATTGGATGTTTGATTTGATACTGCCCCAATACAAACATCTGTTACATCTGTAGTAGCTGCTAAACCAATTTCATGATCTCCTACTGCAGTAATTCTTGTGAAACTTGGATCAATCTCACCATCTTTGAAATATCGAATGATACCGCCAACTTTTATACCATTAACAGCATTAAAGAATCTTCCCTGAACTTTTCCAAGATTGCCACCAGAAATTGTAAGTTGATCTGTAATTGCAAAATTTGGGAGTTGTTTTGGATATAATACAGTATCTGCACAGAATTTTTTCTCTAGGTCAGTATCTAATACGTCTGCATCTTGGAACACTGACTTAATATCTTCAGTGGTAAATGCTTTGATACCTTGAGTATTGATAGCAGATTTAAATTTCTGCATATCATTAAAAATTACTTGCTCACCCTCAAGAAATGTACCAGAGGTTTGTGTTAAATTAACTACATTAGAAGATCTGTTTGCAATAAATCCGGTTGCTCCGCTTGACAAACCTCTTACAAGAGATCCATCAGGGACGTCACCTGTAGTGAAAGCATTTGCTAAAGTAAGTTCTGTGAATGTTTGAATATCATAAAGATACAAATCCCATTCAGTTGCTGCATTCTTATATCGATCATCTGTCAGACCAAACCAATATACCCTTGCCTCACCAATTTTTGATCCTTGCCCTGTTCCATCAATACTTCCACCATTATTTTCACCATCTCTTCTTTGAGAATAAAGTTCAATAACATTAGCACTGGTGTCACCACCAGCAGCAGTTCCTCCAATTTTAATATATGGAATTCCATGTACATTATTGACACGTACTAAACTTCCCATTCTAAATGGGACTCTACTCCCCTTTACCTTTTTAACATCTCTTGGTTTGTCAATATCTTTTATAGTAGAACCAATTAGATCAATATCATATCCTTTTACATAAGCAGTTCCTTCGGAAACTTTATATCCCATCAAATCTTTTGATGGTTTATTACCATCTTCAGTCAATTCATCTTCTCTGAAGAGACCACCATTTCCAGTTTCATTATTTAAAGTATCAACACAGTCAACTAAGAATGGTTCAATTGCATAGTTTCCAGACTCCTCATAAGTTCTTTTAGCGAAATAATCTCTTATGAGATTATAGTTAGACTTATTCTGCAGTCTCTTAATTATGCCATTATCAACTCTAACAAGTTCAACAAAAGTTGTATCTTCAGTATCTGTAAGTGCTTTTTTGGAGAGTTTTACACTAATTTTTAATCTATCAGCACCTGGTGCTGCATAGTTAGTAAAACCTTTTGCATTATCGTTTAAATTTCCATTTTCATTTGCATCAATAATCTCTTCTAAAATGTCAAAACCAACTCTGAAAGAGACATCATTGGTATATGGATCAAGAACAATCTGTGCCGTAGGAACATCAACAAAAGTTCCTCTAATAAAATATACACCCTCACTAACACCAACAGCATATCCTGTGGCAGTTGAATTTACTGAAAGAGTTGTTAATACGGTATCACCAATATTTAAAGTTGTATTACCATAAGTAACATTTTCTTGAAGAATTAAAACTTCACCATCAGAAAATTCAATACTTTCTTCATCATTCGATCCATCACGATATTTAACAAATAAGGTTATCTCCTCTACTCCTTCACTTGGTGGTAATAAAAATCCTTTTATTGTACCAACAACACCAGAGGTTTCTCCCTTTACTTTTGCACCTCTACCATTATTTAATGCAACAATGGAACTCAAATAAACGGTAACATCTATACCAAGATGATCTGGATTTACTTTTACAGTAGTGAACTGATCATCGCAAGTGACTCCACCAGGAATCACCATAGAACCCTCTTTGAACATATGGCTGCCAAAGGATTCTATCTGATTTTGTAAGATAGATTGAAGACCCGTTAATTCTCTAGCCTGAACAGGAAATCCAGGTTTAAAAAGAACCCTGTAAAAATTATCAGCCTTATCAAAATCGTCATAATAAGGGCTTACATTTAAGTTTGTCTTCTGTGACATTGTTTAGAATTCCAGTATAACTTTGATGTCTTCTTTTTGACGTGCATTTCTAGCAATGCTAGCTCTGTTGTCCAGGTAGATAACTTCCCCTGATCCTTTATTTATTTCAGGAACTGACATACCTGCAGTGAAACTAACTCCCAAGTTTATTTGCTTAATTCCTGTTGGATTTGTAGCAATTCCTGAGAATCCTGTGTCAACTGCTGCCGTAAATGCAGATGTTTGACCACTAATTAAATTAGATGAAGATTCAAATGCATATGGTCTACCATTTGTAGAAATTCCTGTATAATCTTGTTGATCTTTTGTTGTTTGATTGTAGAATAATGATCTATCGGTAAAATACTTCAATACTTTGGTTTCAGTATCAAATGAAGCAACATAACCAAATGCTTTTGCTGTTCCATTTTGAACAGATTGCTCAATTTTTTCACCAACTTTAGGTGTTCCTGTAATTGATGTAAATTTAAATGCCGATAATCCAGTAAAATTATTATCAGTAAAGGTATTTGAAGTTCCAACAGCAGTTGGATTTTTTACAATTGAGACTTGTGCAAAACTTGTATCAACTGGAAAATCCTTTGTTGAATCATCAAATCTTGCATAAACTAATACCCTATCTGTTCCAAGTTCTTTATAAAGATCATATCCATGACCTTTCGATGGTGGAATAACTGGAACTAATTTTGCTGATGTTCCACTAGTAAATGAATTGATAGAACCAAGATCAACAAGTGCATAACTGTAATCTTTACCACCAGAAACTACAACAGTATTGGTGATTTTTCCACCCTCAACATCAACTCTTACCTTTCCACCAGTTCCATCACCAATGATATTCATCTCCTGACCAAGACCATTAGCATAATTTGAACCGGCATTTTCAATAAAAACAGTTTTGATTTGATTATCATTGATGGAAGAATCTCCCGATTCTCTTATCGCTCTAATTTGAGCATCATTTGAAGTAAACCAATCATTTGGAACTGTAATATAGTCTGTCGAATCAAATTTGATAATATCACTGGGACTAATCGTAAAAAGATATTTCCAAATATAACCATCACCACTATCACCTGCTCTAGATGGTTCTAAATCAGTAAATGTGGGTTGATCTTGAGAAACATTACCCTTAGGATTATTTCCATTAGATCCATTTTCAATACAAATATAGACCCTAAAGTCTTCATTCATCACATAATAATTTGCATCATATAATCTAGCAGCGTTTGTTATAGGTGCAGGATTGGTTACACTATAGTCATCTCTATAGATTTCATATTTTGTACCAGAGGTCCAATCTATCCTTCTTACAATTCTTCTGCAGTTTGCAGAGGTAATTTTTTTACCAAATAGAACAGTATCTCCAGTATGTGAAGCATACGCAAGATTATCTATAGGTGAAGGTGGATTTGTATTCCAATCACTAGTTCTACCATATCCGGCAGCAACCGGATTTGCTAACCCTAAAGTAATGTAGTAAGAATTGGAATCAATTGAATCCACAAAATTACTGGCATTCAGAATTCTAAATTGATCAGTAACAATAGCTGACATCGTTATCTTTTTTTATGTATTTATATCTAATAATGAAAGTTACTAAGCACCGTATATTGGGAGTTGATTATCTGCCACAATATTACCAGAGTTAACAATTCCTTTAACTGGTCTTATTGCACCAGATTTATCAAATCCACTATTTCCTCTTCTTTGAAGAACTGGGAATGTTGATAAACCTGCGTCAACTGTTAGTCCAGTTACGCCGATTGAAACTCCACCACTACGCTCAGCATAATTATATATTCTACCCCAGGAAAGGTATCCAAGAGCAGTTGTTGCTGTACCCGCCTGGGTATCATCAAAACCTCCAGATGTTGAAATTCCTGCAATAGGACTATCACTGTGAACATTCAGAATTAATTCTGCATCAGGTCCATTTTCAAAACTCTTTTGGCTAACAACATAAACATTATCAAGGAATGTAGTTCCAGTTGCAACAACAGCATTATTACTATCAAATACTGAGGTTACACCGCTACCCACTTTAGTGCCATAAACCATAATTGGGTATCCGGCAACCAAATCAAGCGCATCAGAAGCAAGTTGTGCTTCACCATCAACAGTATAATCCTTAAGTGCGCGGAAGTTAATCTTCAATGCAAGTGGATGACCACCAGTTCCTGCTGTTTCTGAAATACCAGTAATGATACCAGAGAATCCTTGAATATTAGTTGCTCCAGTAATAGTTTCTTTAACTATTGTTGGAGTTTCAATAATCATGTGTGGTGGATTAGTTGATGTATAACCCAAACCAGGATTAGTAATATTCACAGAGGATATTGATCCGTTAGTGATGGTTGCCGTAGCAGTTGCCGTGGTTCCAATACCAACACCAACAACTTTTGGTGCAGAGAACTTAACATCCAATGTTGTTCCAGAATATCCAGAACCAGAATTTGTGGTATTGATTCCAGATATTGTTCCTCCAACAGAAACAGATGAAGTGAATGAAGCACCAACTGGTTCGCTTGCATCAAATATCACAGCATCTAATGAATCAAATAGATTGCTAAATGTTGGATGAGTATAAATTTCTTCCTCATAATTGAAGAATTGAATATTATCAACAAAAATTTGCGAAGAGGTTGGTGTAACATCTCCAATTATTTTTGCCGTAGGGAAGATTCTTGCTTCAAGAATATCTCTAGATTTTGGTATAAGATCACCTTTAATAAACTTGTCAACTTTTTGCTTACTCCAATCAAACGGTCTGAAATCAACATCATTAATTCCAGGTCCAGTGTAAATATCAGTTTCAATTAAATCAGATCCAAGAATATCAGAAACAGTTCTGCCACGAACCTGTTGCTTATAAAGATTATTCACTGCACTTGAGAATAATGGATGTCTATTTACAGCAAGGTCATCACCTTTCTTGATAGTTTCTTTTACTTCAACTCTAGTGATATCAACATTATCTTGTCCAATATAGAAGAAGATGTCAACTTTATCTTGAACTTGAGGTGGTTCTGTAAATATGAATGATGAACCACCATCAAACGTATATGCCTGACCTGGAGTTTGTAGAACTCCATTAACAAAGATCACAAGAACCGCATCTAAATTAATAGCAGATGAAAGTGGAGATTGGGAGTCAAGTTCAAAACTTAACAATTCTCCAATATAGAAGATCGGGAATCTCTTTCTAAATCCATCCTGGAATCCTGCGACACTATCAATATAATCAAGTTCACCAAATGACCAAGCAGAGAAGAAATCATTGAAGGTTTGTGTAACTTCAACTTGGAATTCTGAAGTAGGTTGTGCAAAATCTTTAGCAGTTACAAGTCCAACAACTTTAAATACATCACCTGGTCTATAGTCGTATCCGTTTCTAACAAGTTTAAATGTATCAACGGAATATTGAGCACCAGGTGCTACAGTTCTATTAGGAATGGTCGAAGAAATAACCGCTGTAGTAACAATACCAACAAGCACATGAATTGCGGAAGCAACGTTTGCACATTGTGCGGGAGTAGTTGTAGAAGTCAACTTACGCTCAATAGAGGCAAGTTCGGAAGTTACAAATACATGATTATATTGTTCACCAACTGGAGATGCTCCAACATTGACTCTAAAAGTATTTGTAGTTACATTGCTGATAGTCAGGAAAGTACCTGCAGCAGGATCCGTTGGGCGAGGATACCTATGTTCGGTAGCAAAATTATCTTTAGAGCACTTAAAGATTAATGAATTTGTTCTAATTTTAATTTGATCACCGTTGGAGAATCCGTGATTTGGAACTGTTATTGTGGTAATACCCGAGGAAGATGTATATGCAACATTTGTTGGGGTATATTTTACAGTATCATAAGTGATTGATGTATCAAATACCTGGACTCTACTGCTGTAACCTCCAATAGTAACAACCTCATTCCTCATCACTTGGGTAGCAAGTGCTTTTGCTTGATCAAAGGCATATGCAGTTTCTTGCTCTTCACCCGAAACGTGTGCTCCAGTAATATAGAGATTTGCTGCATCCACGGTATAATCATTTCCACCGTACTTGAGATTGTATGAAACTGATTCGAGAACATCAACGATATCATCTTTACAATCTTGACCATTAGTTCCTGCTGGTGGAGTATATGATGGGAACTGTGCCAACATTCTTCCATAAGCAATATCTGCAATTAAAAGAACATTAGATTCAATCAGATTTGCGGCATCAAAGAATCTATCTCCAAGTGCTTTTTCTGTAGTTTGACTAATCGTAAGATTCATCAAAACATTTCTACCAGTTTCTGTGGTAGCACCTACACCAAGTCTTGAAACACCAATCACTTCCATGTTTTCATAAACTGGTTCTGGAATTATAATCCTGGGATTTTTATACCCAGTTCCAGCAGAAGTTACATTTAATTTAAGTGTTCCACCAACACCAACAACTGCTTCGATAGCAGCTCCAGTGCCAGCACCACCGCCAGACCCAACATTAACAATTACAATATTAGTCGTAACACTAACGATTGTAAGATCTTGTCCGGATGCAGGATCAGATGATCTTGGATATGGTTGCTCAGTGAAGTGTTGATCCTCATCACAGGTGAAAATCAGACCATCGTCAGCAATTCTGATTGTATCATTAGCTGATAAACCGTGATTATTAATGGTCAATCTCAGAACACCAGTTCTAGAAGTGTAATTTGCTTTAGATGGTGTATGAGTTGCAGCAGCAGTGACTACAATAGTGCCAAGCATCGATGGATGGCTATCACATTGATAGTAATAAGTTCCTGGTGTATTTGGTATCCAGCGAACTGTGCTTCCACCAACAGCACCATTATTGATAGCAGCAGGTGTAGATACATCAGAACCACCAGGATTATCTCTAATATGGAATGGATGTTGTCCAGCACCATAATTCAAATTGAATGTTAGTGTATCACCAACAGCAACTGTAATAGTTTGATTATTGCCAGAAACATTACCGTTTCTATCATTACCAGTAACATCGTAATTATTGTTATCTGGTGCTAGGACATCGATGTCAATTGCTCTCTTAGATGAAACACTATCAGAAATTGCACGAACAAATTTGTGAACGAATGCAAGATCAGTGATTGCAATTCCAACAGGATCTCTATAACCAGATCCAACATTAAGATCAAAGTGTTGATAAATCTGACCATCTTTCAGATAATTGTGAACAATAGTGCTAGGACCTACTTGAACATTCAGTTTTGTTGCATCAATAATATTTACGATATCAAGAGATCTATTATGATCTGGGAAAATAGTTGTAGTAACTCCTGAGTAAGCATTAGAACAAGTAAACTCAAGACCAACAAGTCTAACCCTATCAGAACCTTTTAGGTAATGAGAATCTGATGTTTCGATTTCGAGAATACCACTTATATTGTTGTAAAGTGCAGTAGTAACTGCAACTGGGTTAATAAAAGTATTAACACCAACAACACCTGTAATTGCACCAGATGAATTTGTCTCTGCAATAAATTCAGCACCAACTAATGGAGCATATCCAAGACCAGGTGTTGAACCTAAGGATACAATCAGACCACCTCTTGGCAATTGATTCTGATTAATATCAGATTCTGATTGAATGTATGATCCATCTACAGATGTGATACCTGTAAATACAACGCTAGAAATTCCAGCAACACCATCTTGTTCAAAATCATAATTATTTCCAGAATTATTAATTGTTGATGGTGTTTGGAATACACCATTGATGAACAGAATTCCACTTCCAATACCAACACCTGTTGTGTTCAAACCAGATGTGGTCAATGTATAAGTTTTACCAACTCCAGTGAAACTGTCAGAAACATCATCGAACAACATATTTTTTTCATAATTTGATCTCAGGAAAGTTCTTCCAGAAAATTCTGCCTTAACATAAGGTAGATTGGACTCATTTCTCCTTGCTCTAGTGTTTCCTTTTGGAGGATCTATAAAGTGAACACTATTTTCTACAATGTTGATTGAACCTCTGAAAATTCTTGCCTCAGCACCATCACTATGATTTTCTCTTCTAGTTCCAAGTGTTCCTCTTTGAACAGAAACTGTAGGTAATGTTGCAGCAGTTCCTGCGGCAATAATACCGTTAATAGGTCCAAGAAGTGCTCCATTGACATTGGTGCTCAATCCAACCTCAATAATCTTCATATACTCATCATCAATCTTTAAAATATCTCTAGGTTGAACAGAACTAATTCCACTAAGATTGAAAGTTGAAATGCCTGCATTGATACCACCATTATTAAATTCTAATGTATGATTAATTGGTGTAAATGCAACTGGTTGTTGAACTATACCATCCAAAGCAATAACAGTTTTAGACAGTTTTTTAGTAATTTCAAGTTCATGAATATTACCCAAACCAGCATCAGTGAAAGTTACAAAAATACCAGCATTTGCATATTCTTTTCTAGTTGATAATTGGAATGTATCCGGAGTTAATGCTATAGGATAAACTCTGTCTGGAAGTCTATCGGTAACAACACCAGTGTAACTTTCTGTAGTACCTATTCCCACTGCAGTAGAACCAATACCAACAAAAGTTGATTTTGGTGTGTAAATTAATTCTTCGCCTGTATTGAAGAAATGATTGCGGAGTGTAATAACTCCAGTTGTATAATTAACCTGTGCAGTATTTGTAGGATCAAATCCCTTAACGTAAATTGGATCACCTTCATGGGTAAGATCAAACTGAGTTCTGTTTGCCCTTAATCCGTTAATTCCATCATAAGCATCATAAAGGACTTCGCCTTGAACGGGTCCATATGTGTTGGGAATGGGTGTGTTATCATAATCTTGTTCTGTATAGAATACTTCATTG
>Ga0160423_10001330_pt1 | contig 20657 bp, 17 predicted proteins | sample CRUFie14St8metaG_FD_108191 | JGI IMG/M metagenome (GOLD analysis project Ga0160423, IMG submission 108191) | Marine microbial communities from the Costa Rica Dome - CRUD Field 142mm St8 metaG | ecosystem: Environmental > Aquatic > Marine > Oceanic > Photic zone | place: Costa Rica: the Eastern... | reverse complement strand
GACTAAAATCCGGAAGAATTCCTTTAAAAAGTGCATGATAATGCACTAATCTTTTGACTTGAAGTCCTATTTGGGCAATGGTTCCGTCTTTCGGAGCTAGCCAATGAGTAACATGATTGATTTCCAGACCGAACCATCTCGCTATCGACATTGGCGCGTGTCTTACGATGGCGCGATAGCGCGCGTGGTGATGGATGTCGACGAGACAGGCGGCCTATTCGACGGGTACGAACTGAAGCTGAACTCCTACGATCTCGGCGTCGATATCGAACTTGCGGACATCGTTCAGCGGATGCGGTTTGAGCATCCCGAGGTGAGTGTCGTAGTGCTGGAGTCGGGCAAGGATCGGATATTTTGCGCTGGCGCGAACATTCGTATGCTGGCTGGCGCTGCTCATGCCCATAAAGTTAACTTCTGTAAATTTACTAATGAAACACGCAATGCCATGGAGGCGGCCGAGGCCGACTCTGGTCAGAAATATGTCGCCGCCGTGCGCGGCGCTTGCGCCGGTGGCGGTTATGAGCTCGCGCTTGCTTGTAATTACATCATGCTTGTCGAGGATGGCTCTTCGACGGTTGCGCTTCCGGAAGTGCCCTTATTGGCGGTACTTCCAGGAACTGGTGGGCTCACGCGGCTGACCGACAAGCGGCAGGTGCGGCGCGATCTGTGCGACGTTTTTTGTGCGATGGAAGAAGGAGTCCGCGGCCAGCGGGCGCATGACTGGCGGCTTGTTGATGAGGTTGTGCCGAATTCAAAATTTGATGAGACGGTGACCGAACGGGCCAACACATTCGCTGCCGCGGCGCCCCGACCCGCCGCAAAAGGTATCGCCTTGACACCACTGCGCCGCGAGACTGCCGATGATGGCTCGATCGCGTACAGCACCGTCGAGGTGGCTATGGATCGTGCCAAAGGAGTGGCGACAATCACCATTCATGGCCCGGACGAGGATGCGCCAGTTGATATGAACGCTTTCACAGCGCAGGGAGCTGAAGCTTACATGCTGCGTCTGGCGCGCGAATTAGATGACGCGATACTGCACCTGCGACTGAATGAGCGTGAGGCCGGCCTTTTGCTGTTTCGCAGCCAAGGGGACCCGGAAAGGTTTCTTGCGCATGAGGCGCTGCTTCACGGCAATACCGACCACTGGCTTTCGAATGAGGTGCTGTGTTTTTGGAAGCGCCTGCTGAAAAGAGTTGATGTAACATCACGCTCGCTAGCTGGACTGGTGGAACACGGGTCCTGTTTTGCTGGCATCCTCGCCGAGTTGTTGTTCGCTGTCGATCGCAGCTACATGATGGAAGATGAGTTCGAGGGCGATAACAGACCACTTGCAACCATCACACTGTCGCCAGCTAATTTTGGCCCGTTTCCAATGGCGAACGGTATCAGCAGGCTGGCAACCCGCTTTCTCGGCGAGCCGGAAAGCCTGGCCTCCGCCGAAGCAGCGCAGGGTACTTCGCTCGAGGCCGATGTGGCTCGTGAACAGGGTCTGGTGACCTTTGCTTATGATGATGTGGATTGGGAGGATGAGGTACGCATCTTTATCGAGGAACGCGCGAGTTTTTCGCCTGATGCGATGACCGGCATGGAGGCTAATCTGCGTTTCGCCGGGCCAGAAACAATGGAGACACGTATTTTCGGGCGGCTTACCGCCTGGCAGAACTGGATCTTCCAGCGGCCCAACGCCGCTGGCGAGGAGGGGGCTCTGCAGCGCTACGGAACTGGTGTGCGCGGCAAATACAACATGGAACGCGTCTGATCGCGTGGCCGTTTTACAAGGATGTGAATGATGCAGAATGTGATGACCGTCAGCTATGACACAAAGATTCCGAACAACGTCAATCTGTCCTCGGACCGCCGTGTCCTAAAGGCGCTTGAGAAGTGGCATCCCGGCTACATCGACTGGTGGACGAAACTTATCCCGCAGCAATTTCAAGATGCCAAGGTTTATCTTCGCACCGCCATCGGTGTCGAGACAGGCGGTTGGGCAAAATTTGACTATGTAAAAATGCCGGAATATCGGTGGGGTATCCTCCTTGCGCCGCAGGTCGAGGATCGTCGGATCCCGTGTGGCGAGCATGCCGGTGAGATGGCGTGGCAGGAAGTACCGGGCGAATATCGCGCCATGCTGCGTCGTCTTATCGTGATCCAGGGTGACACCGAGCCGGGCTCTGTGGAGCAGCAGCGCTTTCTTGGCCTGACCGCGCCATCGCTTTATGACATGCGCAACCTGTTCCAGGTCAATGTCGAGGAAGGCCGCCATCTATGGGCCATGGTCTATCTTCTGCAAAAATATTTTGGTGCGGATGGACGCGAGGAAGCTGACATGCTGTTGCAGCGGAGCTCCGGGTCAGACGAGGCGCCGCGCATGCTTGGGGCTTTCAATGAGGAAACCCCGGACTGGTTGTCATTCTTTATGTTTACCTATTTCACCGACCGCGATGGTAAAATGCAGCTGGAAAGCTTGGCTCAGTCCGGGTTCGACCCGCTAAGCCGCACCTGTCGCTTCATGCTGACCGAGGAAGCGCACCACATGTTTGTCGGGGAAACGGGGGTCGGACGCACCATCCAAGCGACCGTTGACGCGATGACAGCGGCCGGAATTACTGACCCCTATGACACCAATCGCATCCGCGATCTTGGTGTTATCGATCTGCCGACAATTCAAAAGAAGCTGAATCTTCATTATTCGCTATCGCTTGACCTGTTTGGCAACGAGGTGTCGACAAACGCTGCGAATGCTTTCAATGCCGGCATCAAGGGCCGATACATGGAACATCGTCTTGACGACGATCATCAGCTGCAGCGTGATACCTACGATGTAAAGATGGTCAGTGAAGACAAGATTGTCACCGAGGAGATGCCAGCGCTGAACGCTATCAACATGCGGCTTCGCGACGATTATGTGAAGGACGCCTCAGGCGGCCTGACGCGTTGGAACAAGATCATGAAACGCAAGAATGTCGATTTCGAGTTCCGGCTGCCGCATGAGGGCTTTAACCGCAACATTGGGGTATTCGCGAATGTCAGCGTCGACCCGACAGGCAACATCATCAGCCCCGACAGCTGGGAGGCGCAGATGCCCGAATGGCTGCCATCAAAAGCGGATGGCGCATTCATCCAGTCGCTGATGAAGCCATGTTATGAGCCCGGGCAGTATGCAAGCTGGATCGCACCGCCAAAAGTTGGCATCAACAACCAGGTCGGTGATTTTGAATATGTGAAGCTCCACATGGCATAACGCCACGCTGGCGACTAAAGGAAGATCGATATGAAGATAAACATCACCTATGCAACGATCCTCGGCACCTCGCAGTTGCTTGCCGAGGACCTTGAGGAGGCGTTATCGGGTGAGCACGAAGTCGTCGTCACCGATATAATGCATCTGTCGATAGACGATCTGTATGATGGATCGCTTTATGTGTTCATCTCCTCAACTACGGGTCGTGGCGAAATTCCCGAATCGGCGACTGATTTTGTTGCTGACCTGAATGACGTAAAGCCGGACCTATCAGCTTTGAATTTTGCCATCTTCGGACTTGGCGATATGGGTTATGCCGAGACCTTCAACATGGGCAGCCAGCAGCTTGCCGATTTGCTTAAGCGGTGTGGGGCGACACAGATCGGGGAGCGCGGGCTTCACGACGCCTCAACCGGCGACGAGCCAGAGGATATCGCTGTCCCATGGATCGAGGGCATCATAACTGAGTATCCCGCACTCGCGCAGGCAGGGTAGAGTGCAGGGGGGCTTGACGCATGGCAGTCAATACCCAAGAACTGGAGCCAGCGCTGGTTGATTTAGCGCGTCGCATTGGGTTCCATGTGCGGTCTCTGCGCCGCGCCAACGGTTTGTCGCGGCGCACCCTCAGTGAAAACTCTGGTGTCTCGGAACGATACCTGGCGAAGTTGGAGGCCGGCGACGGCAACGTGTCGGTCGGTATTTTATATCGCCTGTCTCTAGTATTTGGCTGCGCTGTTGAGGCTCTTGTTGCGGGCGGCAAATTTTCCAAGTCAGAGAAGAGCCATCGCATCGCTCTTGTGGGCGTGAGAGGCGGCGGCAAGACAACACTTGGTAGGGCCATTTCATCAGCGCTGGGTCTGGATTTTATTGAGATATCGAAACAGATTACCGCTGTTAGCGGCATGGCTGTCCGCGAGTTGATTTCGCTTTATGGTCAAGAAGGTTTCCGTCGGTATGAAAAGGATGCAATAGCTAGCATTATTAAAAATCAGGACAAGGTCATTATCGCGGTTGGTAGTGGCATCGTTGAGACGCCCGAGAATTACGAATTCCTGTTGCGGCATTTTCACACCGTTTGGATAAAGGCCAGCCCGGCAGAGCATATCGAGCGCGTTCAAAATCAGGGTGATGATCGTCCCATGCGTGGCTTCGACGCCGCAGAAGAACATTTGCGCAATATGCTTGATCGACGGGAGCTGGAGTTCAGTCGCATGGACTTTGAGCTCAGCACTGAGGGGGCGGGGTTGTCACAATCCATATTGGATTTAACGGCGATTATTGACGATAATGCCCTTTTGCAAGGTTAGGTGGGACCTATTGTGTTTGAAATGAGCGGCGTGCCGAACCATCGCGAGTCATCCTGTTGACGAAAAGACTTAAAAGTTACTGGGTGTAACGTCTTAGTGGCGTTTTTCACAGCCATGGCGTGAAGGAGTCCAGGGTATGGCCGATATAATCGCTGATTGCCGGTTTGATTTTTCTGGTGCCAATGTCGCTGTTACTGGCGGGGGACAAGGCCTTGGCCGTGCATATGCAAAGGCGTTCGCCAAAGCAGGAGCCACGGTTTTCATTCTTGAGCGAAATTATCAGAATGCTTGCAATGTTGTGTCTGAGATAAATAAGTCTGGCGGTCAGGCAATAGCTTACGAACTCGATGTCGGAAATGTGAAGGATATCGCCACGGTATTTGACAATGTAATCGCACAATATTCTTCGATTGATGTCTTGATCAACAATGCCGCGATTTTCACGACGCTCGACATGAAGCCATTCTATGAAATTGAGCCAGATGAATGGCGTGATGTAATCAATGTCAATCTCAATGGTGTGTACCAATGTTCACGCCAAGTGGTTGGATCGATGAGGCGCCATGGGTTTGGGAGGATCGTTAATGTCGGATCCGCTGCGGTGACTATGGGGCGTCCAAACTACACCCATTATGTTGCTTCAAAATCCGCACTAGTGGGCATGTCGCGCTCGATGGCGAGAGAATTGGGACCGTTTGGTATCACTGTTAACACTATCATGCCGGGCGCCACATTTACCGAGATCGAGCGCAAGACGGTAACACCGCAGCAGAAAGGCGCTATTGTTTCTAGCCAATGTATTCAAAGACCAGCCACGCCTGATGATATTATTGGGACTGTTTTGTTCCTGTGCTCACGGGAGGCTGGCTTTATTACTGGGCAATCAGTCACCATTGATGGCGGCGCTACCCACAGCTGACCTGTTGTTATGTCTGCGATTTCAATCTCTAGCGCGAACTGTAAAAGGCGCGCAGGAAAATGAAAGACGCGATCGCCGCTGCGCAGCCAGAAACCTGCCAAAATGGCAGAAGCATTAGGATACCAAGGACCGCAAGACACCCAACCATTGGTTTGCTCAAAGGCCTGAACATATAGGCTTCCACGGCAATGGCCAGTGACGCCAAGCCAAGGCACGCAAAGCAGAACGACACCAATATGTCGAGTGGCGAGCCATCCAACAGCAATGCGTTGTTAAACAAAAATGCGAATGGAACCACAAACGCGCCAATTGAAATCTTGACTGCGTTGACAGCTATTTCCAACGGGTTGCAATTGGCAATCGCGCTAGCAGCATAGGCAGCCACCGCCACCGGTGGTGTCAGCGCCGACATCACGGCAAAATAAAATAGGAAAAACTGCGCTGGCAGGGTTGGTAGGCCAAGATCATACATTACTGGGCTGATCAGAACGGCCGCAAGGATGTAAGCGCTTGGCGTGGGCATGCCCAGCCCAAGGAGTATTGTGACGACCGCAGCGACAATAACTGACAGATAGAGGTTGTCGCCAGCGATCGTAAAAACAAGGAAACTGAATTTTGAGGCCAGGCCAGTCATTGTAATACCGCCAATGACAAGTCCGGCTGCAGCGCAGGCGCCCACAACCGGGATCATCCGCGCCGCGGCGACCGCCAGGATCTCATATATGGCGGTGAAGCTGAGTCGCGTTGTGGATTTACATGTTGAAACCAACAGAACCACTATCAGCCCATAAACAGCCGAATAGGCAGGTGTGTATCCCTCAAGCAAAGCCCACGAAATGGCTATCAGCGGTAATATGAACAGCCATCCATTAGACAGGGTCTTTCCAAGGCCCGGAATTTCATCTGGCCTCAGGCCCTGCAAGCCGATTTTAACAGCGCGAAGATGTACCTGAAGGTAAATGGGAAGATAGAACAGTATTGCAGGGATGATCGCTGCTAATGCAATGTCGCGGTAGGGGATGCCGGTATACTCCGCCATGATGAAGGCGGCCGCACCCATGACAGGTGGCAGCAGACTGCCGCCGGTCGATGCTGCCACTTCCACGCCGCCCGCAAAATTTGCCTTATAGCCAAGGCGCTTCATGATTGGGATGGTGATCGCGCCAGTGGTGACGACATCGGAGGTTGGACTTCCGGAAATTGTTCCATACAGGCCGGATGAAATCACGGCGATCTTTGCGGGACCACCGGCTGTTTTTCCAGTTAGTGCGGACGCAAGGTTAAAGAAAAACTCTGATCCACGACAACGCTCCAACGCCGAGCCGAATAGGACGAACAAAAAGGCGTAAGTGCCTGCTACCTTGAGGGGAACACCAAAAAGACCGTCTGTTGTAAAAATTGAAACATCAAGAAAATGAGCCGGCTCGATGTGGCCATGGCCAAATGCGCCAGGTATGAAGTGACCAAACAAATTGTAGACGATGAACAAAAGCACAATCGCTGTCAGGCCAAGGCCAACAGAACGGCGCATCGCTTCAATCGTAAGCAGGATGATGCTAGTTGCGGCGCAGCTGTCATAAAGCGACAACGGATCGAAAAGCGTTATACGTTCCGCAATGATATCCGCATTCCAGAGGAAGTAGCTTCCAACAATCAGAGAAATACCGCTGAGAATCCAGTCTGAGTGTCTGGGCGTTGTTTCAGTCGCGCTGGTTGGAGCGATATAGAGGAAGCTGAGTGCCAGCATGGCACTGTAGAAGCTGATTATGATCGAGAGAACATCCAGCCGCGACAGCGTTGCGGAATACAACACCCAAACCGAGATTGTCGCGCCCAGTGCCTTTGTTAAGTGGCCCGGCAGGCCAGAAAGTTGCCGCCTGTTACCCGTATCAAATGCTAATGAAAACAGAGACATTGATGTTCAGTAATCTTTTTGGGATGTTAGCAAATCACGAAAAGAAAAGGCCTGACCATCTTGGGTCAGGCCTGTGGATGTCCATAGGGTGTCAGTTATACGCCGCCTTGGCCTGCGGATGATAGGATATGGCTTTCGAGCCACCCATGAGGCCGACCGACAATGGTTTCATGGCCTTGTGAACGCCTCTGACAAGTTCGATATTCTCAACCAACGCTGTTGTCACATCGCTGACCATTTTGGGGTCGGCATCTGCCCTTACGAAGAGTTGTGCCGACAGGGTCGGTGTTACGACATCGCTGCCAGACCAGTCGTAGGCCGACTTCTCAATTGTGTAGGTGCCGATGTTCCAATCTGCGGTCACCGACGAGGTTGCCTCACTGTCGATTTCAACAAGCACCAAATCCAGTGCCTCGGCCAACTGACGTATGGAGCGGTGATTCACGAACAGTGAATTAAGCAGCACATCGGCGCGTCGATCACGCATCAGTTCTCCCTGCTCCTTGGAGGCGGCGAATACCACATCTCCACCCCAGGATTTGATTTGGTCAGCATCGGCACCCGCCGCAGCAAGCATTGACGCACCCACCTGGCTGGCAACGTTGCCCCGCTTGTTGAGTAGGACGCGGACGGGGGCTTTGTTTTTTGCTATGTCGGACAGCTTCGAAATCCCGTGCTTTTCCGCAAAATCCTTGTTCATGATCATTTGCATCGGTGCCCATGTATACATTACGGCAACGGTACGAATTCCATCGATCGGTTCTTTGAATGGTGCCTTGCCGTCCCGAGCAAGAACCGCTTCCGCGTCATGGATAAGCGCCAAATCACATTTGCCCTGTTCCAAAAGACCCACATTCGCAAAGCCACCGCCGGAGGTTTGGTATGTCACGATTGAGCCGGGATGGGACTTCTTGACTGCGGCATCGACGCCGGCGCCCAACATAGACCACAGACCGCCGGGACTGGCACCACAAAGGGTCAGATTATAGGCCGCGTTAGCTGACGTCGCGAAACTGATCAGCCCAGCCGCAAATAATGCAAGCATCCTTTTGGATTTCATTGTAAGGCTCCTTCTTGGGTTCTGTTCAAAAGCCAAAATTCATTTAGCTGATGAATTAAGTAGCAATCTGGGCCATTCGCAGGGTATCTGTGGACAGATCCTGATCCTTACTTAGACCTCTAATTTGAGGTTGGTTGGAAAAGCTCGTAGCTGTCAAGGGCAAACGTTGTCAGCATTTGTCTGTGCTTCACAGGAGTTCACTCATGCAGTCACTCACAACAAAACAGAGATATTTGCAATGACAAATTTGAGGAGAGACATCTCAGCCTGTGGCCCGAGTGACCTTGTGCTGGCAAACAAGATTCTCTTCAAATATGGTGTTGTCGATGGCTTTGGGCACGTGTCCCTACGCTGCCAAGATAATCCTGAGCAGTTCTGGCTGGCACGAAATTGCGCTCCGTCGCTTGTCGGCATTGATGACATCATTAGGCATAATCTAGATGGTGAAATGGTTGAGGGCTCGGATCACAGACCGTATCTTGAGCGCTTTATCCACGCTGCCGCCTTTCAACGGCGTGGCGACATTGACGCGGTTGTCCACAGCCATTCATGTTCTATGGTTGCGTTTAGTGTGTCCAAGGCTCAAAATTTGGTTCCTGTATGGCACATGGCCGGGTTCCTTGGCCGGAATGTTTCGATATTTGATACCGAGGACAAGTTTGGTAGCGAGACAGACTTGTTGATCACGGATATGGAAAAAGCGTTCGCGTTGGCTGACTGTCTTGTAGATTCGGATGTCGCGCTTATGCGTGGTCATGGGGCCACAATTTATGGGCGCACCTTGCCCGAGGCTGTTTACCGCGCGATCTATGCAGAGCTAAACGCTCGGGTACTTCTGAACTCTGCCACAATGGGTGCCTTTAAGGCGTTGAGCGCGGGTGAATGCATAGCAACAGTGGATCGAATCAGCCCGCAGATCGGGCGTGCCTGGGATCTTTGGGTGCGGGAAGTTGAAGAAGACTAATAGTAAATTATTACGGCGATAAGGTTGGCAAGAAATATCATGGCCCCAGAATCATTGGAAAATAGCGAGCAGCCTCTGCTGTCTGATGAACGTGTCGCACACTTGGTACGCCTTGTGGCCAAGAGATTTGCCCGTTGCCTGCAAATCCGCTTGGCGGAACATGGGATTAGCTTTGGACACTGGACCTACCTTCGCGTTTTGTGGGAACAGGATGGTATTACGCAGCGAGATCTGTCAGCGCGCCTTGGCCTTATGCAGCCGACTGTTCACACAGCCTTGGAAAAGATGCTTAGAGCTGGCCTAATTCGTCGGAAGCACAGGCACGGCAACAAGAAAAAGAAATACATCTACTTGTCCGATGCTGGTCGATCGTTGAGGGCAGAACTCGAACCGCTCGCCGTTGAGGTCAATAACATCGCCACCAAGGGCTTAGAGAAAGACGACCTGTCAAGATTGCGAGGCATGCTTTTGCACATGCATGCGAACCTTTCAGTTGATGAAGCAAGCGCATTGGAGCAGGGCCTTTCCATGCCATCCACACGCAAGTTGGGTGAACCTAAATAATCAATGACAAAGCAAAGCTACGAAGCTTTTGTTTTCACATGTCCAAGGGCTTCGGCCTCAATTTCACCAACCCCGTACTGGGTCCAGTCTGAGTCCTTAGTGACGATGCCCTGCCATGATTGGATTTCCCGGTGTGGAATATTTGACTGTGTTGTGCCGATCGCGGGCTCACTCCCGTCATCGAACGCTTTGACAGCTTCCAGCATCAGTTTTCGGAATTCGACTACTGCTAGATCACTTGCGCCAAGATGGTCCCTATGGCGCTCTGGCCACGCACCCATTGACACCCACATCATAATATCCTGATTTGGGATTCCAGGCACACCGGTGAAATTGCCGGCAGCCATCGCGTCCCGATCCTGCAGAAAATCATTATCAAGCGTACGTCTGGTTGAGTAGTCTGCGTTCAGATCCTTGCCGACAACAGCGTGATTGAAGGCGCGCCACGAATCAGTATCGATACATTTGTCGTCACCCCAAGCGACAAAATAGAACCATGTATTGTTATCGTCCGCAGGAACATTGATTGAGCAGACATTATAGCTGTCATTTGGTGGAATTAGTGAAATGAAGGGCGCTACATAAACTGTGATCCGCAAGTAGTCGTTAGTACGAGCATTCTTGATTGGTCGTCTCACAGCAACATAACGAAAACCGTACGGAGTGCGCTGTGTGAATATGCGTGGCGATTTGTCTGTAGATGGACGTGTCCAGTGCGTGTTGTTAGCGCCGGCACTTTCCACTCGAGCGGGCACCATGTCAGAGGAATGCAGAGAGGATGAATGCGCGGAATCGATTTGTCCTTCTTGTATCTGAGACCAATTGCATGGGATCTTAATTTTTGTGATCGACACTTTCGTGTCAGAATCTGGTGCGAATGAGGGAGATTGAAACTTTATCATTTTCTCGATTGGTCCCATCCAGGCCCAAACAAAACCACCTGCCTCTTTGGTTGGGTAAGCCTTGATTTTAATGCGGTCCTTCATTTGGCTTTCAGGCGGTTCAGAAGGCATCTCAGTGATATTGCCGTCCTTGTCGAATTTCCAACCGTGGTAAAGACATCGGAGGCCGCAATTTTCATTGCGGCCAAAATAAAGCGAGGGCCCCCGGTGTGGACAGAACTCGTCAATGAGCCCCACATCTCCGTTGGTGTCGCGAAAGGCAATCAAATCCTCTCCGAACAAACGAACTCGTACCGGCTTGCCGTCAACCTCTACTTCTTCAGACATCAGCGCTGGAATCCAATGATGGCGCATCAACTGCCCCATGGGTGCGGATCCCTCGACCTGGCACAAAAGTCGATTTTCTTCCTCAGTAATCATGGGTTTTCCCACCGTTGCGCTTGACTTGACGAGCTTATTAGATATCTAAATTAATTGTCAATTTCAAATAAGGACACCGCGGCTCATGTCGAATTACGAGGAAAATCTGCAAGCGGTTGTTGTCGAGAAATCGAGAATTTCTAGCGACTTCTGTACTTTAAAATTGCAATTAGAAGGTGAGCCCCATTTTTTCACACCGGGATCTCACACAAGTATGCAAACACCTTTTGGGTGGCGCAATTATTCGTTAGCAAATCTGTGTGACGGGAATATCTGGCAGTTGGGAATCAAGGCAGAACGTAGCGGCCGCGGTGCGTCATCTTGGATTGTTGATGTCCTAGAGGAAGGCGAGACTATAAATTGCAAGGTGCCAGAAAATACTTTCCCCCTAAATGATGCAAATAACTATTTATTGATTGCCGGCGGGATAGGTATCACTGCCGTGTTACCGATGGCTAGGGCCTTAGATCAAACCAAAAAAAGTTATCAATTTATTTATTGCCTCAGAAATAGGGAGAGTGCCGCGTTTGTAAAAGAAGTTGAAGCACTGCAAGGCGACGTGATTATTCATGCTGATGAAGGTGAGGAAGAGGGGTTTTTTGATTTTTGGCCTTTGGTGGAAACTCCCGATGACCGCCTGATTTATTGTTGTGGACCAAAGATCTTGATGGAAGATTTAGAGGATATGACAGGTCATTGGCCAGCCCATCAAGTGAACTTTGAAGATTTTAAACCAGTTGATGTGATCAAAAGCGATGACACCTCTTTCGTAGTTGAACTTAAAGATGGACGTCTTTTTGACGTTGGGCCAACCGAGACAATCCTTCAGGTTTTAAGGTCAAATGGCCTCGAAACACGTTCTTCTTGTGAGAGCGGGACTTGTGGCAGCTGTCGTACACGGTATCTTGATGGTGAAGTTGATCATCGTGATTTGGTGCTGACCGAAAATGAGAAACATCAAGATTTGATGATTTGTGTGTCTCGCGCCAACGGCGTCGTGGTTCTTGATGTTTAATAAACAAAATCGGGCAGAAGTACGACTTGGTATTATTGGGTTAGGCCGTGGCTTTATGCTCACATTGCCTTCTATTCTTGCGAATCCAGAAATAACACTATCCGCAGCTTGTTCAACGAGAAGTGATGCCAGAAAGCGTTTTGTCGACGATTTTGGTGGCCTAGCCTATTCTGATTACGGCGCGATGTTGGCAAACGCTGAAATTGATGCCGTGTATGTTGCCACACCTCATGAACTTCACGTCGAACATGTTCTTGCCGCATTGAATGCACGCAAGTTTGTATTAGTAGAAAAGCCAATGGCGATTTCGGTGGCTGAAGCTTTACAGATCGTTGACGCAAGTAAAAAAGCTGGTAAATCGGTTATAGTTGGCCCAAGCCATAGTTTCGATCCTGCTGTTACTGAGGCTCTCAGGTTAATCAAAACCGGCGATTTTGGGAAAGTTAAGCTAGTTCATTCCGCTTATCACACTGACTTTATGTATCGACCAAGAAGGCCGGAAGAACTGGATACTAATCTTGGAGGCGGTGTGATCTTCTCTCAAGGCTCACACCAATTTGATATAGCTCGTATGTTAGCTGGTGGACTTGGCACTCAACTTATGGGCCATACAGGTATTTGGGATACAGGCAGAAAATCTGAGGCGGCCTATACAAGTCTTCTATATTTTTCTGGCGGTGCAATCGCTAATTTGACGTACTCGGGTCACGGCTTTTACGACTCTGACGTTGAGCTCGCTTCAATTTCAGAATTAGGTTTTTCCAAAAAAATTGATCCTGGTGCATCACGGCGCATGCTTGCCAAGCTCGCAGGTCAAGACGAAGCAAACCTGAAAAAAATACGTGGCTATCAAGGCCTCGAACTTTTTAGGCATTCACGCGCCCAAGTAAAAAATGCCGAACAGAATGAACATTTTGGTGTCTGGCGCATTTCAATGGAAAGCGCTGATCTTTTAGTTTTTCATGATCGTGTTGAAGTTTATCACGAACAAGGCAGGTATATTCAGAGTGTTAGCGCTCCTGCGGGTGCCACACGTAGTTCGGTCTGCGACGCCCTTGTGAGCATGGTTACGGGAGACAGTTTGCCGTTACAAACTGCTGAGTGGGCAATAGGAACTTTAGAGTGTTGTGAAGCAGTAATTACTTCTTCTAATACAAGTCTTCCAGTCCAATTAAATTTTCAAACACCAGTCAATGGACATCCAAACCTGAGTTTTTAATCCTCTCACACAGTAGCAAGGATTCAATAATATGAAGCTCTCCTTATCGGTAGCAGTCGGGAATTACGACCGAACACGCGCGTTAATCGATGGCCGCGTTCAAATTGATGGTGTTAGTCCGGTATTTATGACGCTGTCGCCGGAAGAAATGTTTTTCAGAGCCTTTCGTCACGCTGATTTTGATGTGACTGAACTTTCGCTGGCTAGCCATGCTGTTTCTTTAGCGAACGGTACAAACCAGTATTTAGCATTGCCTATATTTCTTTCTCGAGCTTTTCGTCACTCCTCAATTTATGTCACCCGACAATCCTCTATACAGGATCCTAAACAGTTAATGGGCAAGCGGATTGGCATCGCTGAATATCAGCTCACGGCTAATGTCTGGGCTCGTGCTTTACTGGAAGATGATTTTGGCATAAGTCCATCAGAAATCTGCTGGGTGCGCGGAGGCATGGATGAGCCCGCCCGGCCTGAAAAGTTACATTTAGAACTTCCTTCAGATTTAACTGTTGAGACCGCTGGAAAAGGCGAAACGCTCAACCAACTCCTCATAGATGGGAAGATCGACGGCTTTATTGGCCCTCGAGCGCCAAGATGTTTTTTCGAAAAAAACAGCAATGTAGTTAGACTTTTTGATGACCCAATAAATGTCGGCCTCGATTATTTCAAGCGAACGGGCATTTTCCCAATAATGCATGTTTTAGGTGTAAAAAAAGATCTACTTGAACAACACCGGTTTCTTTCGCAGGCCTTGTTTAAGGCTTTTCATAGCGCTAAAGAAATTGCTGAACATGAATTGGCTGACACTTCGGCAACGAAAGTAACGATGCCATTCGTTGAGGATCACCTTGATAGGGTCAAAGCACTAATGGGAAATTCTTTTTGGTCCTATGGGTTGGACGACTCAAACAGAAATACTCTTCAAGTTTTCCTCGATCATCACCACAAACAGGGCCTTTCTTCTAAAGGCTTAAAAGCCCACGATCTTTTCCCCAAAAACAGCATTGAATCTTTTTCTCTGTGATTTTTGTACCTTCTATTTTCACTTTACCGTTATTTGGGTGGTAATGATGTTGGACAAGATTTGACCCCTAATCAAATGGGGAAATTAAAAGAATAATCTTTATCTATCGGATCATTGCGTACCTAATTTATGGCCAGACTGAATATATTAACCATGCCAATTAGCAAAATTATTTGAACAACTCATCAAGCTTTAGATTTCAAAGATACCAAAGCCTGTCTACAACAATGTGCAATTACTATGATTGAAATAAATTGTGCCAAAGGAAGACTTTCCTGTGAAAATTTTATTACGGTTTTCGGCGACCAAATCAAACTTAAATTGTCCAAATTGTATGAAATCTAAAGCGTACAGGAAGTAGTTATATAGTTTTGCAAAGCTGCATAAACGTTGGCATCTTATAAATCTCAAGCAAAATGACTTTTTAGCTAATGGGCACTTTCAAAGTATCTATAATGGCAAAGAATCTATTCTTATGATCAATTGACTGCCGTATCTGTAATGAGTTGCCTCACGCCTAGAAAGTTCGATTAAAACTAGATGTTTGCGTTGAGATTGTCTGGATTTTGCAATGTCAAAAAATCATTGGGTGTTAATAGCAAGTAAAGACCAACTCGATGTTGACCGCCCATTGTTGCCTATCGAGTTAAAGGACAAAAAATTTATTTTATTCAAAAATGACGATGGTGAATTGGGATTGATAGGTCGATATTGTCCACACAGAGGTGCGGATTTATGCTACGGCAGATTGGAAGATAACGGTATTCGGTGCCCTTTTCATGGGTGGCATTTTGATAGATCTGGGCAATGCATTGAACAACCAGCTGAGCCTGAAGGCTCACAGATGCATAGAGCGATTAAGGTGCCAATGATCCCATTGAAAGTTGATGGCATGAAAATATATGCCTCTACCAAGGGTTTATGATGGTTTTTCTGCTTCTTACGGAAAAAGGACTTTGCAGATGATTCCAGCAGAACTGAACGAAACTTTGACTATTGTTGATCAAGGCAGCGCGGCTGGTGAACTACTGAGGCAATACTGGCAACCGGCCGCAATCTCTGACGAGATCAAAGTCGGTCTACCGGTGCCAGTGAATCTGCTGGGCGAAAAATTATTTTTGGACCGGGATATAAGTGGTGATTTACGGCTTTTTCACCGCGAATTTTCTGATAATGAACCGCCAAATTTTTATCCTAAAACCATAAAAAAAGCGCCTAAGTCCCGCTCCTATCCAACAATTGAAAAAAATGGAGTTATTTTTGCATTTTTGGGCGACGGCAAGCCTATAACCCTTCAGAACTTTGATTGTTTCAGAGCGCCATCAAGCCACTCATTTGCCTTCAAAGGTCTTTGGGAGTGTAACTGGTTGCAAGCCTTGGAAATTGGGATTGATCCAGCGCACGCTAGTTTCTTGCATCGTTTTTTGAAAGATGAAGAACAAAAAAGTTCCTACGGCAAACAATTTAGAGGGCAAACCGAGGGTGCAGATATTCCGATGACTAAAATTCTTCGGGATTATCCAAGACCTGAAATAAAGGTTAATGAAACTGAATATGGTCTAAAAATTACTGCGCTAAGACACATGGATATGGGTATGACGCATGTTCGAGTAACAAATTGCATTTTCCCAAATGCTATTTGTATTCCAATGTCGAGAGAAATGACGATAACTCAGTGGCACGTGCCTATCGATAACCACCATTGCTACTGGTATACCATCTTCACTAGCTTTGATAATCCTGTCGATAAGCAAGTAATGCGAAAGCAAAGGTTATCTCAACATAATTTGCCCGACTACTCTCCCATCAAAAACAAAGCAAATAATTATCAATATGATCCAGAAGAACAAAGACACACTACTTTTACCGGTATGGGGTTGGACATCAATGTTCATGATCAGTGGGCTGTAGAAATGATGGGCAGTGTTCAAGATAGAACACGTGAACACCTTGGCCGTAGTGATATAGCCATTGTTCGTTACCGCCGCATGTTGAGAAAGGCTATGGCTTCTCAAAATAGTGGTCGGCTTGATCAGATGCCTATGCAACCCAATGTTGCCGGAGATATTGTCGGTCCCTTATCCAATGATGCCATTGCTCCGACAGAATTGTGGGAGGAGAACAGTCATCGAGCTGACCTTGCGCGAAGGAAAAACTGTCCATGGGATGCCTCAATTTAATATGTCAAAGCAAATAGGCGCAAAATTAAGAAATGGCCGCCTTTATAGGTTGGGATTGATAACTGACGATCAGATCGACCATTTAACATCAAAAGTCGTCCAAATCACTCGATCAGATTGCACTACAGTGCGAATGGTTTTTCCTGATCAACACGGGATTCTTCGCGGTAAGGTAATTTGTAAAGATCGACTGCCATCATTCGTTGCAGATGGCATCGGTATGCCGTCTACCTTATTGTTGAAGGACACTTCTCATAGAACAGTTTTCCCTGTTTGGTCTCAGCAATCAGTCAGCCCCCCGTATTTGTTTAGTGGTGCGGCGGACATTGTTGCAGTCCCCGATATGGATTCCATTTTTGATTTTAATTGGTTGGGACCGTCAAAATTAATCCTGTGCGATTTGATACAGCGTGATGGCGCGATCATCGAATTTGCGCCGAGACAGTTGCTTCGGGGCGCGATTAAAAAACTCGAAAGTGCCGGGTATCGTGCCTTGATAGGTCTCGAAGTGGAATTTCAGATTTTTAAAGTGAAAGATAGGTCTCTTCAGCACACGGCAAGTAATATGCCACCCAAGTCTATCGAGACCGAAAATACCACCCAAGGATGGCAATATTTGACAGAAATAAAATACTCAGAAGTGTCTGAGATACTTGAAGAATTAAGGGCTTGTTGTGAGACTTTGAATCTAGGTTTGCAGACAATTGAAATTGAAATGGGCCCAAGTCAGTTTGAGTTTACTTTTTCGGCAGACAGCCCGCTAGTGCAGGCTGACAAATATGTGCTTTTCCGAACGATGGTTAAGGAAATTTGCGCTAAAAATGGACTTCACGCTACATTTATGGCGAAGCCAGTCATGCCAAATAGTGCAGCAAATGGTTGGCACATTCATCAGTCTTTGATTGATGCTAAGACAGGCGTGAATGCCTTTATGAAAACTGACAATCCTAAAAGTGTTACGGTTGGTGACCGGTGGATCGCAGGACTTCTCAATTGTGCATCAGAGTGTTGTATCTTGACGACACCTACTGTTAACGGTTTCAAACGATACCAGCCCAACCAGCTTGCGCCGGTCAATATAAACTGGGGATATGATAATAGAGGTGTGCTGATCCGTTCCTTGATTTTTGATCTAGATCCAAATAGCCGTGTCGAAAATCGAGCCGCAGAATCGGCCGCGAACCCTTATTATGCCATCGCTTCTCAATTAGCCTCTGGTCTTCATGGATTAAAAAGCAAATTAAATTTGTCACCACCGGCAACTTCGCCCTATAGCAGAACTGAGGCGCAATTACCTCAAACGTTAGGCGAGGCGATAACAGCATTCAAAGAATCTGAGATGTTGAAACTTTTTTTTGGCGAGCACTTCGTAGACTATCTTTGCACTATCAAAGCAGCTGAGTGGCAAAGATATACCCTTTCGGTTTCGCAGTGGGAACAAGACGAATACTTTAATAATTTTTAAAAAGTGATTGGGCTCAATATTGGTTGAGAGATTTTTTGAAGATGTAATTGACGGGTACTTCCCGATCGGTGAGTCACTGAAGCAGATGCTGCAGAGATTTCACGCTAGCTCAGCTTGGGTAAATTTTATTTACGCTCCAATAATACGAGGTGATCATTTGGCTCCATCAGATCCGGTGCCAGTCAATGTTGCTGGATGTGTTAGCGGCATGATTAATGATGTATCCATCTTTATTTCAATAGAAAATCGGAATGTTGCGTTAACTGGAGTTGGTGATTGGTACTGGCATAATGCTACTACAAACGAAAGTGAGCCTCTTGCCTCTTCACACCGTCTGGTAGAGCCAGTGTTTGTTAGAGGCTATTTATTTAGTGACAAACGTGAGGAAAAAAGCATTCCCAGAAATTACAACGAAAAAGAAAGAAGAGGGCTGCAGCTAAGTACAGAAAAATCGAAGACTTTTAAAAAGGGATTGGAGATCAAGCTTCATCTTGAAGCACAATTTGGTTTAATTCAGCGAGGTAAAAAAATCATAAAAAACGATTCAATTATACTAAAGGCTGATAAAAAAATTGAAGATGCAAAGGAATCTGAGTTAATGCTCCGTCTCAAGACTACTGACGATAATGGTAGCCGATTAATCTACCACGCTATTTCTCGCGGGCTATAATTCAGTGATTTCCGACTTTGACCAGAACGTTTCGTAAAAACTTCTTTGGCAATTACTATTAATCAACCACTTTAAGTAATAAGCGTGATTGGGTAGCGTGCGGATTGCACTCGTTCGACTTCTCCGATTTTGGGCAAAATATCATGTTGGCCTTCTTAACGACAAATTAGGTCAGCTTTGACCCTCTATCGTTATTAAGCATGCTACTTACAATTTTGGAATTTAAGGCCAACGTCATCGTCTTAATGATTAAACAATTTCCCTAATATCAAGTGTATCGCTAAAGAACGCTCGGCATTTTGCGGAAAAGTTTTGCGATTTGAGTAATTAGCGCGTTTAAAAGCGGCGAAAGCGGATGAAATAATATCGTGACACCTTTTTCAAACAGTATTTCCCTTCAGCGTGCTGATAGAGCGGCTGTTATTAGAATTGATCGGCCACCAGTCAATGCGATTAACCAAGATATAAGGGCAGGGCTTTGTGCGGCACTAGATGATATTTCTGGTGATGCCTCTTTGGATCGCATCATTCTTACCGGTGCGGGTGATATTTTCGCCGCCGGCGCCGATGCTAGCGAATTTGGCTTTCCAATGGCCCAACCTGATCTGCCGACAGTAGTGGCAGCGCTCGAGGCTTCCAAGGTGCCGGTAATTGCCGCTATAAAAGGGGCCTGCCTTGGTGGAGGTCTGGAACTGGCCCTAGCCTGCCGGTGGCGCATCGCCGCCTCAACCGCGCAGTTGGGTCTTCCCGAGGTGATCCTCGGGGTTGTCCCAGGCTCGGGTGGCACGCAGCGGTTACCACGGCTGGTTGGAATGAAGATAGCGCTATCGATGATACCTGCCGGGCGCCAAGTAGGGGCCGATGAGGCACTGGATATTGGGCTGATCGATGAGCAGGCTGAAGATCCTCTGGGAGCGGCGTTCGCCCTGCAACTTACTGATCTAAATGCCCGCCTGCAAATTTCCAAATTACCTCGCCCAAAAGCTGAACCAGAGGCGGCGGAAGCTGCGTTGGTCAAAGCACGCCGGAGAATGCCACGTCAAAGTGCACCTGAAGAGGTAGTGCGGCTAATCGGACTTGCTGCAAGCCACGATTTTGATGATGGATTACAGGCGGAGCGTGCCACCTTTCTTAAGCTGCGCGATGGAGACGAATGTCGCGCACTTCGTCATATATTTTTCGCCGAACGTGGCGCGCGCGCACCAGCCCATTTGAAAGGTATCAGCACTTTGCCGCTCGAAAACATTGTCGTCATTGGCGGCGGTACAATGGGTGCTGGAATTGCGCACGCGCTCGCACGTGCGGGGAGCGCCACAACATTGATCGAGTGCGATGATGAGGCAGTTCATGCCGCAAGGCTGCGCATGTCCGGTCTTTATGAAGCTGCCGTAAAGCGTGGGTTGATCACGGCCGAAGCGGCAACAGAAGAGCAAAGTACAATTCGCTATCAGTCTGGCTATGGCGACATCGAGGAGGCCGGCTTGGTGATCGAGGCAGTGTTCGAGGACATGCAGGTTAAATGCGATGTCCTGAAAGCACTGGATAAGGCAGCGCCACGTGCAGTACTTGCCAGCAATACCTCCTATCTCGATATCGACATCATGGCCGGCTGCCTTTCCGACCCGTCGCGCCTTGTCGGCTTACATTTCTTTAGCCCTGCACATATCATGAAGCTGCTTGAAATCGTTAAAGGCGTTCAGACATCGGACTATGCGCTTGCGACCGGCTATGCATTGGCAAAACAACTGCGCAAGATACCGGTCGAAGTTGGAGTGTGCGATGGATTTGT
>Ga0160423_10001327_pt1 | contig 20693 bp, 10 predicted proteins | sample CRUFie14St8metaG_FD_108191 | JGI IMG/M metagenome (GOLD analysis project Ga0160423, IMG submission 108191) | Marine microbial communities from the Costa Rica Dome - CRUD Field 142mm St8 metaG | ecosystem: Environmental > Aquatic > Marine > Oceanic > Photic zone | place: Costa Rica: the Eastern... | reverse complement strand
TCGAACAGCACGTAGGCATCATCGGTGCGCAGCACCGTGTTGCCTCCCCGGCGAAGTTCCCGATCGAACCACATGCTTGAGTAAGGGTTGTTCCGATAGTCGACATGCCGGGGCTCCCTGTTGGGTTTTCTTCCGAACTCCAGCGCTTCATCGATGGCGGCGTCCGCGGCGATCAGGTAGCTGTGGATGTGGACGGGGGAGATGCCTTGCTCCGCGGCGATGGTGTCGAAGGGGGCGGAGAGGTTTTTCGGTGGCAGCTTGGCGGCGAGGTCGCCTCCGATGCCAAGTAGGTCGTGCAGGGTGTGCTCGTATTCGGTTCGTGTCAGGCGTCGCGCCGGGGTGCGGCCTTCTTGCTTTTGTTGGGCTAGGCTGGTTTTTCTAAGGTTTTGGTGGAGTGATTCGAGTGCATCGCTTTTAAGCTTGAGATCAGGTCGCGGTTTGTTCTCTGGCGGCATTTCGCCCGAATCGATTCGGTCGTAAACGTTCTCCCACAAACGAAACGCATCAGCATCAGTTAGATCAAAGCTCAAATCATCAAAGTTCAGCGCAGTCTTTGTGTCGGAATCGTGGCAGTCAATGCACGATGCATCGACAAGAGCTTCAACGGAGGGCCCGACCCGACTGGCTTTTGGACCTTGGGGCTTTTGTTCAGGCTTCAGACCGGTAGCTTTCTTGTCTGCGGCGATGAGCGGGCCTGCCAGCAGCAGGCTGCAAAGAACCGTGTGGATGGGTTTCATGCGATTTTACCGGGCACGGGTTACTTTGCCGGCTGCGATTTGATCCGACGGGTCACGTTCTCAACCACAGTCTTTCGAAAGCCTTCCTCTGAAACTGAGTTGGCCCACTTTAATGCGGCCTCTGGATCTTTTGAAACCAATCCATGGGCCAAGCCATTGATCGCGAAGTTTTTGTCCCGCGCATCGGCCAGTGATTCCAAGCGTTCCACGACGGTATCGAGGTTTATGCCTCCGGCGCCACTTACCACTCGAGCGAAGGCAGCTGACAGAGCCGGTCCACGGGTCTTGGGATTGTCCTGCTTCAGGGCCAGGTCCACTGCCTCGAAAGGGGCCGAATCAAACTTCCCGGCTTGGATCAACTTGGCAAGATCCTCACTCGTCCTCAACTTCTTTAGTCTCTCTTCTTCCTCCGGAAACGCGGCCAGATAGAGTCCGATGGATTCCTTTTCGGTGAGCTTTCCGGCGTCGACCATGGCCTTCAACTTTGCGACCATGGCCTTTTTCGGATCGGCAGGAGTCTCGGAGCCGGTTGCCGCAGGCTGGCGTGGGGAATTCGCCGCGGGCTTCTTCGTGACCTTGGGTTCTCTGGCCGAAGGCCATTCCGGCGCATCGGCCATGACACTCCGGTGGATCGCAGCGGCCTGTTCTTTCAAACGGGCGACGAGTTGGGGACGCTGCTTTGCGATGTTGTTTTGCTGACCGAGATCGTTGGAGAGGTCATACAGTTGAACACCGCCGAGCCCGCTCTTTTTGAGTTCGGGGATCCATGACTCCTGGAAGTAGAACATGTCTCGAAGTTGGTTCCGCAGTCGATCGGCCTCGGGATGGGGGAGTTTCCCGTTGAAGAGGCGGGAACGTAAATCCATTCCGCCCAGGACTTCCTCGAGATCGTCCCCCAGGACTTCTTTGATCTGCTCTGTCAGCTGATTGGCGGCTTTAAAGTCGATTGGCGATTTTGCCGTGGAGGAGGCGAAAAGCGTGTGGTCACCTGCTCTCATGACCATACTCGATTCGCTCATCCAGAATAGGGGCTGATGTCGGGTGAAGTTGCCTGACTGGGTGAGAAGTGGCGAAAGGTCAGAACCGTCGAGGTGAACGACCTTGGGTTTGTCGATGCCGATCAGCCCGCAGAGGGTCGGAAGGAGGTCAACAGATCCGGCCGGCTCGTCTTCGACACGACCGCCGGGGATGCCGTCTTTCCAGTAAACGATCCCGGGAACGCGGTGCCCGCCTTCAAAGAGCGCGCCTTTCTTTCCTCGCAGTTCGCCGCTGCGCTCCTGCCGGTAGCTGCCGTTGTCGGAAGAGTAGATGATGATGGTGTTGTCCAGCTCGCCTAGTGTTTCGAGCTTGGCAACAAGTCGCCCGATGGCCCGGTCCGTGTTGTCGATGGTAGCGCTGTAAATCGCGGCCTGATCGCCGAGCGCGCCATATTGTGAAACGATCTCGTCGGGCGCCGCGATCGGCGCGTGGGGTTCGTTGAACCAGAGATTGAGAAAGAAGGGTTCATCGCCATCGCGCTGTTCATCGAGCCAGGTGAGAGCCTCGTCGACGACGAGTTGGCAGGAATAACCTTTCATTTCGCCGACGCGCTCTCCATTGCGCAGAAACTGAGTCGGGTTCTTGTGGCTGGGTCCGGGGCCGTTAACGAGGCCGAACCAGTAGTCGAATCCATGGTCGGCGGGGGTGGGGTTGTCGCGGCCGTTAACCGGCATGCCGAGGTGCCATTTGCCGAAGTGGGCGGTGGCGTAGCCGTTGTCCCTGAGCAGTTCCGCGATGGTCGTTTCGCTCTCCAGCAGATGCATCCGGTGAAGGCGTTCGGTGATGACGGAGTAGACTCCGGTGCGGCGGTGTTGGCGGCCTGTTAGGAAGGTGGCGCGCGACGGGGAGCAACTCGGGGCACCCGAGTGGAAATCGGTGAAGCGCACGCCCTCGGCTGCCAGCTGATCGAGGATGGGAGTTTTGACGGGACCACCGTAACAGCCGAGGTCACGGTAGCCGAGGTCGTCGACGAGCAGGGTGACGATGTTAGGACGGGAGGCAGCGCTCAGGGATGTGGCCGAGAGGAGGACAAGAGAAAGAAGGAGTTGCGGGAATCTCATAGATATTCGCGGGTCTACGATTAATCCGCTAAAGCGGAAGGAATTCGGAATCCTTTCTCCGATTTTTTTCAATTCGGCCTTTGTGAGGGACAAACACACACCTGATACGTGGCATAAAAGCTTGTTAGATATTCATCTCATAAGTCAAGCCATCGACTTCAACTTTGCGCCGGTTCGGTTTGCTGGGCCAGGCTGGTTTTGACATTTCAGATCGCCAATCTTGATAGAGTTTTTCCAAACGCTCGACAATTTCAGGATTCGAATCGGCTGTGTTTTTTGATTCGCTAAGATCGCTCCCCAAGTCAAACAGCCAGGTATTGTCGTGGGACTTAACGAGCTTCCAATTGCCGTGCCGGACCGCTAGATTCGGTCCGTTACTCCAAAACAGGGTTTTGTGCGGCCTACCGACGAAATGGCCTTTTATAAATGGCGTCAAGTCGACGCCGTCCAGCTTGATGCCAGAGGGAAGTTCGATTCCCGCCGCCGCGCAAATTGTGGGAAACAAATCCAGAGTGCTGGTCGGATGATCATAGACGGTTCCCGGCTCAAATTTGCCTGGAAGTTTGATAAACATCGGCACTCGAATTCCACCTTCAAACAGGAACAGTTTTCCTAGTTTGAGTGGACCATTGTTTTGCACACGGGTGTAGGTCGGTCCGCCGTTGTCATTCGCGAAAATCACGAGAGTGTTTTCTGAGAGCCCATGCTTGTCGAGCGCACCAACAATCGAGCCCACAGCATCATCGAGAGCACTTGTCATTGCGTAATAATCGCGCCTGGTTTGGTCGGTCTCATCTGGAAATCGGTCCTGGTATTTTTCTGTCGCTTCGATCGGCGTATGAACTGCGTTAAACGGGACGTATGCAAAAAACGGCTTGTCTTGATTCACAGTGATGAAATTAACCGCCTCTCTGGCAATTGCGTCGGTAAGGTATTCGGGTTCAATCAGTGGCGTTTTGTTTCGCATGACCGTGCTGTGAATCGGCTGTGGCCCTTTTGAGGGGAAAAATGAATGGGCACCGGCAAGGAAACCGTAGAACTCGTCAAAGCCTCGGGCCTGCGGATGAAACTGAGGCTGCGTACCCAAGTGCCACTTGCCAAACATGCCCGTGACATATCCAGCCCGTTTCAACACATCAGTCAACGTCACGACTGATGGATCGAGCCCGCGATGCAGACGATGCGTGACTGCTCCTCCTGCAGTATTGAATTCGAACCCGAATCGTTGTTGGTATCGGCCCGACATCAACCCAGCCCGGGAGGGGCTGCACGAAGCCGCAGTCGCATACGCGCTGGAGAAACGAACCCCTTGTTTACCGAGTGCGTCAATGTTCGGCGTTGGGATGGTTATGGAGCCGTGGGACGAAAGGTCGCCATAACCAAGATCATCCGAAAATAAGAGCACGATATTGGGAGGGCGATTTTCACCGGTTGATATTCTGGGGATAGTTGCAAGGAGCTTTCGTTTTGCCGCTTCGCCTTCAGGATTAGCTGGAAAAACTTGTCTGTTCGAAGCTTCAGCCGCCGCCGCATTCTCGCGTTTCCGGCGTGGCGTGGCTTTCGCTCGGACTTCCTTTGGCGAGACAAATCCATCGGAATTAACGTCCATTCGTTTAACTAGACTTTCCCTGGTGATTTCATCAGGTCCTAGTTTGCCATCGCTATTTTTATCGGCAGCGGCGAACTTGGATCCGACACCACTTTGTTCTGCTGAGTCCTTTTTCGTTTGTTTCTGGGCTACCAGCAAACAAGAGTTCAACAAGAGCATTATACAGAGGGGAATGGTCTTGTTTACAAAACTGTCCATTGATCCGGTGTTGTCTCCAAGGGTGAGATTACAATCAGGAAAAGTGCCTTCCCCATAACTTCTGTGGCTCACTTTGGCGCGTCTTCGAAGTGTGGATATCGGTAGTCCGCCTTGTCGTCTGTCGAGACCTGTTTCGTCGAATCGTCTTCAGGTTTGTAGAGATAGAGCTTTCCACCTGCCTGATAGACGATTGAAGATTCGTCTTTCGACCAACGTGGATAGGCAAACCAGATTGGTTTTTCGTCCCTATTCGCAAACGGTTTTGCATTGGTGATCGTTCGCCTTTTGGCATCGAAATCCGCGACGTAAAGGATTCGTCCGCTCACTCGTTTTTTGAATCCACGTTGGAACTCGAAGCAGACCCTTGTTTCGGTCGGTGATAGACTAACTCGAGCCAGCACTCCCAGGTTGGCCAAGTCACAATCAATGCGTTCGAAGGTCGGCATGACGTTCTCTCCGGGGGTCATCAGGTAGTATCCCATTTCCTGGCCAGGTGGATTCGATCGTACGAGGATCCGACCATCGGTAAGACAGGTGAAAGCCCAAGTAGAATGCCCTTTGTCGGTTAGAGGAAACTCCTCCCCGGGCTTCGCGCCCACCCGACTGGCCATCACCGCATAACCACCTCCTTTTGGATTCTTTCGATTCCAAATCGGCGTATTGCTGCCGTCGCGTGTCCAGGTTTGATTAAAGTCCGTGTGCGTGCCGTCGGTCAGTTGATGTAACCCGGTCCCATCTGCATGGATGATGTGGATAGCCGTTTTCCATTTCGAGACATCGGGATCGTTCTTCACCCTGCGAAAGAACACGAGCATGTCGTCGGTCTTTGACCAAGATGGCTTGAAGTCGTGGTGACCGGTGGTGAGCGGTTTGCCCTCCGGTTGACCATAAAAGTTAACGTGGATTTCCCCGTTCATATAGTATGAGCCTCGATCGCCGATCTTCTCGTCAGTGGCGATCAGCGGGCAAACCAGCAGCAGGGAGCAAATAGAAGAGAGAAATCTCATGAGAAAAATCCTCGTAAGAGGGTGATATTCGGGAAAGCTTTTCTTTTTTCCGATAGCAGAACATTTTATGCCGACATGATCAAGCATGACAGCCTGACAAGACCAACCGAATATTAAAAAGTGGTCAGGTAACGGCCCTATTTATTTTGCCAACTCAGTAACAGCGTTGGTGGGATGGCGGGAACCGAAAGTCCAAGATCCCTCTGTGCTGAATGAAGCGTCAGCCAACAGTCTTTACACCTTTTCTGATCACCGGGGGTATACCAGTTAAGGCCAAGTTATTTGTTTTCGAAAACCACTCTTCCGCCTACCATTGTCATTGTCGGGTCGATATCACGAATCTCATCCACGGGGACGGATAGGTAGTCGCGGTCCAGAACGACGAGGTCAGCAAGTTTCCCCACTTCAAGGCTGCCAAGATCCTCTTCTTTGAACATGAGATAGGCGTTGCTGCGTGTGTGGGCGGTTAGCGCAACTTCGCGTGAAACAGGATTGTGTATGGATATGGTATCAGGGAAAACTTTGCCGCTTGTGACCCACCAGAGGGTATGGAATGGATTGACCGTGGAGACAACGGTCCCATCGGAACCCAGCCCCCAGGTAATGCCGCTTTCCTCCATCCACGAAACGGGAGGGGAATCCTTTCCATCAACCACTGGCTTTGCTGTTTTATTGTGAACAGCTAGAGTGAAACCGAGGTCGCGGGCGCGTTCGATGCTTTCTTTGGAAATGAGATCACAATGAGCGAGAGTCCAGCGGAGGTCCTTAACTGGATGACTGGCTCCGAGACGTTCCCCAATGTTGAGAATTTCTTGTGCGGTGCTGTCCTGCATCGCGTGTTCGTGGATGTGCCAGCCTCCTGCTGCGGCTGCTTCTGCCAGGCGCTCATACTGCTGCCACAAATCGCGCCCGAAAAGGCTCGCTCGCATGCTGCTGTCGTGTACTGGGCTGTAGACATGCTCGCCCATGCCAATGAGCCCGTTCCAGTCGCTATTGGTTCGGGGTGAGGTGGAAGCAATGAGCTCAACAGCGTTAGTTACTTCGTTAGCGCTGTAGGCATTGTAGCGAAGGGTGTGAAAAACGCGAACGGTGAGTTGGTTAGACTGTTTCAGTGATTCGATGGGAGCAAAGCTACCGTCGGATTCGCGGCCAACATCGTAAATCGTCGTGAGCCCAAGTTGGTTGAGGTAGTCGTTGAAGTAGACGGCATCTTCGATGCGTTGAACTTCGTTGCGTTCGGGGAGATTCTGGAGTGCAGCGTTGATCGTTCCGCGGGCGCCTCCGGAAGACCGGCCCGAGCCTTTGCCTCCTTTAGAGCCCCTTGACGAACCGGTGGAGCCTCTTGACGAACCGGTGGAGCCTCTTGACGAACCTTTGGAAGAGCCGCGAGCGCTGCCGCTGCTTCCGGATCCTATTTCAGCTGCCGCAAGAGAATTCATGTAGGCCCGTGAATAGGACTTTTGGAGAAAGACAGGATTGTCTGGAGCCACGTTATCCAGTTGCTCAGTGGTGAATCCACCTTCTCCATCTGAGAATTGTTGCTCGCTCCACCCCCCAGCAACAAAGACCCATTCGCCCGGACCCGCCTCTTTCGCTTTGGCAGAGATGATTCGAAGCGCTTCATCACGATCGGTGATGCCATCGATTCTTGCCTCGAACCGCCAGCGGGACGCACCGCGCATGTAGTGCAGGTGATTGTCAATCAGACCGGGAATGACAGTGCTTCCCTCGAGGTCGATTCGTTGAGTGCCTGGCCCGGCCAGTGCGATGATGGTCTGTGAATCACCGACGGCAGCAATTCGTTCGCCCGTAACTGCAAGGGCCTCCACCATCGAGAAATTCTCATCAACCGTGAGAATCTTGCCATTGAATAGGACCACGGTTGGGTCTTGTGCCCTGAGCGATGTGGCAACACCGAGAGAGAACAGTGCAAGAGTGATTCGAGTTAAAAAGGAATTCGCGGTCATGAGATGTCCAAACGGACTGGGCGCTAAGATTAGAATGACTTTGCCAAACATAATGAGGGGAATTACAGCATGGATGGAATAGTCAATATCGGCAAAGCTTAGTTTGAGAAACTAGGCGATGGTCTGTGGCTCCTTTTGCCGAAAGGCTGAAACCTCTAGAGAAAAACTGATGACAAAGAAAACGACACTGGTGCTCCTGGCAATAGCTCTGCTTACCTCAGCTCTGCCAGAAACCTTCGCGCAGGACTCGGATTCACCCAACATCCTCATTATTTTCACCGATGATCAGGGGTATGCCGACCTGGGGTGCTTCGGCAGCAAAGAAAATCAGACACCAGTCCTTGATCAACTGGCAAAGGAAGGAACAAAATTCACCTCGTTTTATGCCCAGCCTGTGTGCGGGCCTTCACGATCCGCTCTGCTGACGGGTCGCTATCCAGCACGCAGTCAAGGTTGGTCGATGCCAGCCTCGGAAATTACTTTTGCCGAGATGCTCAAAAAAGTCGGCTACCAAACCGCTTGTGTAGGCAAGTGGGATGTATCAAACCGAAAGGCGATCATCGACCGCATGCCCAACGCACAAGGCTTTGAATACTATTTCGGGGCACTTGGTGCGAACGATGGTGGCAAAATGAAACTACACCAAAATAACGAAGCGGTGGCCACCACCAACGATATGGCGGGCCTGACACGGCTATACACCGACAAGGCGATCGAATTTCTAGAGGTTCAGCGCGATTCGAAAAAGCCTTTCCTTCTCTATCTTTCGCACACAATGATGCACACCATTATCGATGCTTCCCCAGAGTTTAAGGAGAAAGCGGGTGATAATCTTTACCGAGCTGTCGTCGAAGAATTTGATTACGAAACGGGCCGTTTGCTCGACAAGTTGGACCAACTCGGTTTGAGCAAAGACACTCTGGTTATCTATACCACTGACAACGGTCCCTGGAATCAGCCGAAGTATTACGAAAACAAAAAAGGGCATCCGGAGAACTCCATTTTCTGGGGGGATGCGGGACCGTTTCGGGATGGCAAGGCGTCTCTCTATGAAGGCGGTTCCCATGTGCCATGCATCATGCGCTGGCCTGGAAAGATAGCGGCAGGCGAAACCAATGACGCCCTCATGGCGACAATTGATTTCTTGCCGACCATTGCTGCTCTGGCCGGGGCAACGGTTCCCGAAGACCGGGTCATCGATGGGGTCAATCAATTTGACTGTATCCTCGGGAACTCCCCGTCTGCTCGCACCACCTACCTCTACAATCCAGGTTCCGCTTCCGTGCAGTCCAAGATCGTCAAAGGGAATGCGATTCGGGAAGGGGACTGGAAACTGATCTCGCCCTTGACCGTGGGATGGTTTCTTGAGGATGCCGGTTCCGGTGATTGGGAGCTCTACAACCTGAAAGAAGACATCGGAGAAACGCAGAATCTTGCCGCAAAATACCCAGGTAAGGTGAATGCGCTTAGAAAGAAGTTAGAGCAGGCTGAGTCGGAGATGACTCCCTGAAGCGGTTTTGATTGTAGCTTCCGCACTATGGTGCCCGGCCCCGTTTCCGAGTGCGAGAGGCTACTGAACCTTATCAGGATTGGCTTTCTTCCAATCACTGATGAACACCTCATCCTCCTCACTCAAGGCCGTGATCGGTATCGTGAACTGTCCGCCGCCCTCGCGAATGATTGTGACTTTATTTCCGGCGACGGAGAGGATCCTCGCTGTGATTTTCTTTCCCGTTTTGTTGGAGAATTCGCGGAAACCTTCATCGGAACTCGCGTCATCGGCTGATCCAGGTTTGCTTGATTTCGAGTGCTGGTTAAAGAAGTCGAAAACTTCGCCGATCATCTCAGGGTTCATGGCGATAGACTGTCCGTGGTTGCCATCTTTAATCTCCTTATAGATATGGGTGACTCCCTCGGCCTTGAGGGTTTCGATATATCGTCGTATGCCGGCCACCGGAATCAATCGATCTTTGTCCCCCGTAACAAGCATCACTGCGATGTTATGCTTCTTGAGGACATCAGCTTTGTCCCGGCCTGACATGATAGCAGGAGCGAGGGGCGCCAGCCCCGCCCAGATTTCTGGATAGGTTGTCCCGATGTGAATGGTTCCGCCACCCCCCATCGAGTGTCCCATCAGATAGATGCGATTCTCGTCGATGTTGAACTCTTCCTGAATGATTCCGAGAACGTTCAAGACATCCTTCTCACTCAGTTCCCCGAGATTATCCGGATCGGCTGAGTTCGGCCGGATGAAGCCCCGGCCCTCTCCCTGAGAACCATACCAACCCCGGCTATTGTATCCATAGGGTGCCGCCACGATGTAGCCGTGTTCTTCCGCTTCAGAGGTAATCCCGGCGTATTTGATCACATCCCTCGGATTGCTACCCAAACCGTGGAGAAGCACTATCAATGGGGCTTTCTTGCTCGTTTCGTAGCTCCGCGGAACGTAAAGACAATACTCCATCTCCTGCGAGGCTTCTTTAAATTCGTAGGTGCGTTTCTGAACCTCCCCCTTGGCTATCGATTCTTCTGCCTGAACCTGGGCGAGATTGAGAGTCGCTAGTAATGCGACGAGGAATAGCTTTGGGGGATTCAACATGATATCAGTTCTTTTGAGGCCTTTGAGACGGTGGCTCTCGCGGCAATGAGGTCGCGCAGCTTCACCCCTGCGTAGAGCATTCGAAACAAAACACCCTGAAGTAAAGAAAGTTTCCGAAAGATAATTATCTTGTCGTTTCTAAAAAACCAGGGATTTCGGAAGGACCCTCCAATTAACTTTCTAATCGATCCAAGAGAGATTGATGTCCAGTCATACTCCATAACGGGATACATGGTGTCTCCCTCAATGCCGGACTTTCCGCTACTGCCGATGAGACGGAGATCATCAATAACAACGATATCTTGCTGGTGACGTTTCACTAGAATTTCTACTTCTTCGATCAGAGGCACTTCTTTTTCACCAAAGGCAGTGTCTCCTCCGGCAAAGTGAGCATCTAGATAAAATAGAACTGGGGCATTGATGTTTTGGATAATTTCTCCGATCACGCTGGCGCTGTCCCCTTGGTGACAGTTCACATTGGAAAAGCGCTGCAACCTATCCGCAGAAAACTGATACCACTTTTCCGAAAGCTCTATTGTATGGACACAATCGAAGATTTGAGCGAATTCCGCAGTCATATCACCGCGATAAGTTCCCGTCTCGATACAGTAGTCAGGAGTTTTGCCATGAAGGAGCCTGTAGATTGCAAGAATTCCACGGAACATCGATGTTGTGATCTGACCACTCGGATCTGTTTTCATCGCTCTACTAATTTCATCATCATCTAATGACCCCTTTTGAATTCTCTACTCCAAAGAAGATCCAAGGGTTGGTTGGGTTTTTACTTCTGGTTTCTCGGTAGCTCAAACTCCAGCATCCAATCCACTAACTCTGCGGCATTAAACACAGCAACGCCTCCCTGGCGATGATCCGCCCCATTAAGCTCCGTATGTTTCACTTTCTCATTCCCCGCCACTTTCAATCGTTCTACCATTTTTCTAATTCCAGCGGGATTCTTGCCATCCTCGCTGCCGGCCATCGCCCAAATGGGTAAGTTCGCCAGTTTCTTCGGATCATCACTGGCACTGCCACCTGTGAAGCCGCAGGGCGCTGCCGCAGCAAAACGATCCGGCGATTGGTTGATCCATCTCCAGGTCGCCCCGCCGCCCGCGCTGTAGCCCATCACATAGACGCGGTTTTCATTAATCTCCGGGAAGGTTTCCAACACATAATCCAGCATCGTATCGAGCGAATCTGCACTCCAACGTTCCGCCGTGTTTGGATCAAGCACGATTAACTCTTTGCCCGCCAGCTCCGCCAAATCATAGCCGCGCTTCATTCCGATTTCAGCCGCAAGTGCCAGCTGCTCTTGGAAACTGTTGTCCCACCATCGCCGACCCCCGCCGTGCAAATTGATCAGCAAGGGCAGCTTACCGTCGACCGGCTCGACCGGCCGCGTCACCACGGCAAGTTTCGTCATTTTCCCCAGGTTCTTGTGCAGCTCAGCAGGCCATTCAAGAAGCTCCACCTTAACCTTCTCAAAGCGTTCATTCATGTCTGCCAGCGTAGCTGCCAGTTTTGTATTCCCAGCCTGCGTCGGCGGTGTGGCTGCGGCCGGGGCCGATTGGTTCCGCCTAGATTTGGGGACCTTCTGGCGAAAGTCCTCGATCTCCTCCGGGGACAGTTTGCCGTCCTGATCCGCGTCCGCTTCGGGAAAACGCCTTAGTATTCGCGCCAACTGCTCAGGAGAGGGCTGTTGAGTGGATGGGGAAGGCTCCACCTGAGTCATCGCCTGTTTCGCCTTTGGAGCCTCTTTTAGCTGCGCTCGTCTCTCTTCTCTGGTCACTATTCCATCCTCGTTGGCATCCATTTCCTGAAAGCGTGCTTCGATGGCTTCTTCATCGGGCTGCTCACCACGCTTCTTGATGTTTTTTTCTACACGGTTGATAAATTGCTCCTTCGTTTCCTGGTCCGGTCCGCCTCCCGGCATCGGTTGTGGTTTCGAGGGTGGTTGTGCTGGGGAGGGCTGCTGCAACGCAGACGTCGGTTGTGTTGATGACGTGGTGGTAAGTATGACCCTGGTGTAGGGACTCGAGAGATACTGCTGGTAGCCGTTGACCGCTTTGGAGTGGTTGCTGAAGAAGTCGATTCGGGAAGCGCCTTCTTTCAGTGGGATGGTGGCGGTCCAGGAACCGGTCTTGGGATCCCGTTCCATATCCGCCCATTGGTCTTCAGGGATTGGCTCGTGCAGGAACGGAGCGGAACCTTCAGGAGCGCGGTCATAGATCCACCAGATGCGTCCACTCTCTGCCTCGGGTCCCTCTTTAAAATTTACCCTGACACTCAGCTTATCTTCCTCGACTTGATGGCTCGACACCGGGGGACTCAGCAGCGGGTCCCCGCCGAAAAAGTGATTCCAGAGGAAGGCGTCTCGATTCTGCTCTTCCATAGCCGTGGCGACATGCGGTGTTTGGTCATGCCCGCCGTTCGGTTGATAATAGACGGGCACCTGAGGATGATTTTGCGCGCCCCAGAGAATGTCATAGGCGACATAGTCATGCGTTCCCGGCTCGAAAAGAATATCGACACCGCGCTTCATCAACCGGTCCCAGTTCTCGGCTACGCTGACTCCGGGCTGTAAACGAGCTGCAAAGCGTTGCAAAGCCTCGCGGGATTTCCCCATCCTCTGGGCGATTTGCCCCAGGCTGAGATCAGATCCCACCATGACGCGCTGATAAAATTTTGCGCGGTTAGGATCCAGGTCGATTTCGCCGGCCGCTGCCGCCTCAAAGAATGCCTCGTTGGCCTCTACCGCTTTTGCCATAGCTTCGCTGTCTGCCCTTCGAGTCGGCGAATAGTAGGCGAACGCATGATTGGAGCAGGTCGCGGTAAAACGCTCGTCATGGATCAAGGCGACTGCGGGCGAAATACCGTTCTTGGAGCTGCCCGAACCGGCTACCTTGCCGGGTTCAAAGTAGTCGTCCTCCGCATACGCCGCGGTGGTTGCCCGCATGAGGGTCATCGACCAGATCCAGAGAACTGTGTATCGCGGATTCAGGTCTTTCATGAACTGGCGCATCATTTTCTGCTCCAAGCCCTGCTTGCCCGGAATATGCCGGAACGCCTTGACGTGCGTCTTGACGATGCCAACGCCATTGGCCAGCAGTTTCGTGTCAAAGTCACTCAGCGTCGAGCCTCGCATCAGGCCTTCATAGGCGTTGGATCCCGTAATGCTGAAACCCTTCGCTTTGCCCTCGAGCGGCACAATCAGCCGCACCGGAATCCGGTAGTCCTGTCCCGGCCACCACTCAGTGACATTGATCTCGATGAGCTTCTGTCGAGTGGCTCCTACGGGATGCCAATCCTCCAGCACCTTGGTCTCCAGGGTGCTTTCTTCGAGAATCTCTTCGGTCGCGAAGAGGGGGGCAACGTTTGCGGGTTCGGCGAGCGTGGTGGTGGTCAGCCACGCCGCGGCAAGGAGGCCATACGAGAGGGCGGTGAGTTGATTGAGGATCTTGTAGTTCATTCAGGCTGCCTAGAGAACGTCCCCTCATCAAACACTGAAGCGCCGGAGTGGTTGCAAAAGATGAGGAGGAATCCTGACCGTTCTTGACCGGCTTCTTTCCGCCGCAGGCGGGGATGAAGGCCGGCCACGTGGCAACGCATTTTATCCGCGGACGTGCATTCCGCGACATTAAGGATTTTCAATCGAAATTTAGAAGGGTCTGGCCTTTGGTGGGCATTTTGTCGAGAGCAGCCTGGAGCTTCTCACGTATGGCGGCAGCTTCCACGCCCGTGACGGGGGATTTCTCGAGGACGTCGTTCTTGACGTCGATGAGCCGGCCGTCGCCGTAGAGCTTCCAGCGTTTATTGCGCACGAATCGGTGGGGCGTGGATTTTTCCGGGTGCGCCCAGGAGTAAACGAAGATGGTGTCGCGGGGAGTTCCCTTTTTTCCGTGGAGTTGCGGAAAGAAGCTCCGGCCATCGGTAGGCGACAAAGGGGAGACCCCCGTGACTTCGGCTATCGTCGGTACGAAATCGCTGAACTCGACAAGCGTCTTTGACACGCTGCCTGCGGGAACCGTTCCGGGCTGATACGCGATCAGCGCGACATGCGTTCCGGCATCCGTAGGTTTTCCCTTCCCACCCACGATCACCTTGTCACCCATGTTGGACTTGATTCCACTGAAGGTGCCGTTGTCTCCAGTCACCAGAATCAGGGTGCGCTCCGCGATGCCCAACTCCACCGTCTTATCCACAATGCGGCCGATAACGGTGTCCATGTAGGCCACCATATCCGCGAAATTCTCTTGTTGGTTCTCGTTGTTCTGGTCCGCGCTGTTGGGAGTAGGGATAAACTGACGAGGTTCTTCCTTGGTCGCGTCATACCCCCAATGCGGCAACGCCATCGGGTAGTATAGAAAAAACGGTTCATCCCTATATTCCTCAATCCGGTCCATGAGGAACTGAGAATAGACATCCGGCCCGTAGACATCCCTGGGGAAGTTCTTCAATTCTCCGTCGACAGAAATCGCGGGTCCCCAGAACCGATTGCCTCCCTTGCCAACCTGCCAGAGACAATTACGCTCAAAGCCCGTATCCCGAGGCCGTGATCCCTTGCCCCGCCTCTCCTCCGGATAATTGTCAGTCCCAAGCAACTGCCATTTTCCCGCGACCGCGGTCCGATACCCCGCGTCCTTCATCATATTTCCAAACGTCTTCTCAGATTTTCTCAGGATGCCAAAGGCCGCGTAATTCCGCACGTTGCTCAGCCCCGTCATGATCTTGACGCGGCTCGGCGTGCAGACCGGGTTCGAATAGGCATGGTCAAAACGCATGCCTTCCTTCGCCATCCTATCGAGAACTGGTGTCTTGTACGAAGTCCCTCCATAGGCCCCGTAGCATTCGTAGCCGATATCATCCGCCATGATCAGGATGACATTGGTTTTCGGAGCCTTCCCCGAGTTTGTCGAAGGGGCGCCTCCAGCGACGTGGGTGAGAATCCTGACGAAGGAGGCTCCCGGGTTGGGCATGTCAGGATCGATGCGGCGTTTTTCTTTCCAGAGTTGGCCGACCCGCGCGCGCTGCTCGGGTTTGAGGCCGGCCATGACTCGGTCGACGTAGGGTTGGTGGCTGCTTCCCTGGTAGTCTTTGGGAAGAGGATTCTTGTCGATGCGGGTGAGAAGATCGTTGCGCTTGGCGGGGGTTGTTGGAGGAGCGGCAGGGACCGTTTCCTCCGGGTTGCCCCAATCCGGTCCATCGGCCATGACACTTTGGTAGATTCTGTTGGCCTCCTTTTTCATTCGGGCGACGATCTCGGGATTCTCAGCCGAGATGTCGGTCTCTTGGCTCAGGTCGTTGGCGAGGTTGTAGAGTTCAACCTGATCGACACCTCCCTTTTTCATGAGGGGGATCGCGGCTTCATTGAATTGAAACATGGCCCGAAATTGATTGCGCAGTCGGTCGGCCTCGGGATTGGCGAATCTGCCGTTGAACATGCGGGAGCGCAGATCCAATCCTCCCAGTTCCTCTTCGAGGTCATCCCCAAGGGCTGCTTCGGTCTGCTGTAACAAGCGGTTCGCCTTCGCATTGTCAAAGGGGAGTCTGGCCGTGCTCGGCGCCAAAAGGGTATGGTCACCCATTCTCAGCGCCATGGTTTTGCCGTTCATCCAGAAGAGGGGCTGCCGCCTTTCGAACGTTCCGGACCGGGTCAGCAATGCCGTGAGGTCGGAGCCGTCGAGAGGCTTCTCCTTGGGTGGATCGATGCCGGCCAGGCCGCAGATCGTGGGGAGGAGATCGACAGCGCCAGCGGGCTCGTCCTCGACGCGGCCGCCGGGGATCCCGTCCTTCCAGTAGAAGATACCCGGGACACGGTGGCCGCCTTCAAAGTGCGAGCCCTTTTTTCCGCGCAGCTTACCGACCCGGTCCGGGCGGTAGCTGCCGTTGTCAGAGGAGTAGTGGATGATGGTGTTGTCCAACTGGCCGAGTTCTTCGAGCTTTGTCAGGAGGCGTCCGATGGCTCGATCGGTGTTGTCGACGGTGCCGCTGTAGATGGCGGCTTGATCGTCGAGGGCGCCGTACTGAGAGACGATTTCGTCGGGGGCCGCGATGATGGCGTGGGGTTCGTTGAACCAGAGGTTCAGAAAGAAGGGAGCATCGGGATCGCGCTTTTCATCGAGCCAGGTGAGGGCCTCGTCGACGACGATCTGGCATGAGTAGCCTTTCATGGGCCCGACGGGTTCGCCGTTGCGCAGAAAGTTGGTCGGGTCTTTGTGATTGGGATGGGCGCCGTTGACGAGGCCGAACCAGTAGTCGAAGCCGTGTTCGGTCGGGGTGGGGTTCTTGCGCTTGTCGGTGGGCATGCCGAGATGCCATTTGCCGAAGTGCGCGGTGGCGTAGCCCTCGTCCTGGAGCACTTCGGCGAGGGTGGTCTCGCTCGGAAGCAGATGCATCCGGTGAATCGGCTCGCTGATGACGGAGTAGACTCCGGCGCGGATGTGGTGGCGGCCGGTGAGGAAGGTGGCGCGCGAGGGGGAACAGACCGGGGCTCCCGAGTGGAAATCGGTAAAGCGCACGCCCTCGGTGGCAAGCTGGTCGAGGACGGGGGTTTTAACCGGACCACCGTAACAGCCGATGTCGCGGTAGCCGAGGTCGTCAACGAGGAGGGTAATAACGTTGGGCTTTTGGTCCCGGGTGAAACCGGGGCAGGCCAGCAGCAGGGAGCAAAGCAATGTCAGGAGGGATCTAATGTCAGCTAGCAAGGTGGTGTCGTAGTGAAGATTTGAGACTCGTCCTCGCGCGGAAGAGAAGTTTTTTTACAGCTGGTTCAGTGGTGGAGAGCCGCCGTCCAATTTCGAGGTAGGGCATTTCCTCATTTCGGCGCAGAAGCAGCGCCGTTCGTTGCCGATCGGGTAGAGACTCAATGGCTTTTTCAACGGCTTCTTCGAATTCAGAATGCTGCGCGTCGGAAGACGGACACCTGCTACTGCTATCGGTCTTGACGTGGTGGTTATTTAATTCACGAGCTTCTACCGAGACTGTGGGTTTTCGCTGACGCCGTCGAGTTTCGTTGTAGACAAGATTGCGGGTTATCGTAAAAAGCCAGGTGTTGAACTGGGCCGTCGGCTTGTAACGGGGAGCCGCCTTCCAGACTCTGAGGAATACTTGCTGGGAGATGTCCTCCGCTTCGAATGGGGATCCTAACATTTTAGTCGCGGCTGCAATCACGGCACATTGATGAGTCTCGACGAGGCTTTGAAAGGCCTCAACATCGCCCCGACCGACCCGAAACATCAGGTCGATGCTTCGTTGGTTGGCTTCGCGCTTTTCTGGCACATCTTTAGAGTCAGACCAAGGAGAAGCGGGGTTCATGGTGGAAGAAAGAAAAATTCTAAAATTGGATTTGTTCTTTGGCTCGGAAAGAGAGAGTGGGCACCAAGGTGGTGGAATCCTCGACCTGAATGGTGACCTCTTGGGTGCCGAGAAGTTCATGCCAAGAGGCGAGCGTGTATTCGCCGGGGGGAAGATCTGGGATGGAGAATTTACCGTGGGTGTCAGTTACGGCGAAGAAGGGGTGATCCATTACCCAGAGATGAGCGGTCATCCAGCGGTGAAAGTCGCACTTGATCGTGATGGGGCCTTCCGCTTTCTCAAAGATCTTCTCGCGGTCGGGGGTGCCGGCTGGTTGCACGATGTTGAAGATCGGGTTGGCTCGTGAGAGGGAGCGCACATTATGAATAAAGGGATCCCCATTTTTCATCTGCACGGTTTGGCCGACCCGGAATCCCTGAACGCGTGGTTCGAAGACTGACCGCTGCTGGTCAATGATGGCGGGTTCGCTAGGCATTGGGTACTCGCCATCGGGGGCGTTCTTTACATAGACGAAAACGTTGGCAAGACCGCCGTCGGCGCTGATGAGCAGACTGTCATCAAGCGGCGGCGAGTCGTGCAGTTTACGGCTAGCCTCATCCATGAAAATTCGGTTGCGTTTCGGTGGGACGCCGTCATAGCGAATGGTGCCTGATACGTGACTGATTTTCGTTGCCTTGGGTTTTGTGTCGGCTGGCTTGGTGACGTCCACGACACGGGCACTGAGAATGAGGTTTCGAAAGTCTTCGTCACCGACATCTGAGAGTGTAGCGAGGAAAGCAGTGAGGTCGGGAAAGTCGGCTTCGGTTATCTTGTATACGGTATTTTTGGTTACACCTTTTTTTGCCTCATTCATCTTGCTTCGAAGGATGGCGTCGAGCTCTCCGGGAGACCAGTTTCCATTCCGGAAGTAGAGTTGCAAACCCTCAGCGAATGGTTCGGATCCGAGGAAAGTTTTGAAGCCATTGTAGGCTCTGTGGTCCATTCCGTTGGGTAACTTTAGAAGCACTCGTCCTTCTTGATTGGCAAGGCGCCCGAGGATGCGACCGGCGAATTGAACCGCGGTTTCTCCCTCGTCTGACTGGTCGGGAATGCGATTAACATAAATAAAAGCATCGAAAGGGGAGCGTCTCGTGTTCCCAAGACGGTGAATGCCGGTTTTTTCCTCCATGGACCGGTGGGGCGGATCCGTGCCTGGCCCCGGCTCGGCAGGTATTTCGGTAGCTTTTCCGCCTTCGGCAACATAATCGAGAATGCGAATGAATGTTTGTCCGGCGTTTTCCATCTTAGCTCCGGATTGACGGCGTTCATTGAAAAGCTGGCCCACCCTGTTGCGTTTGGCTTCCGGCAGTCTCGCCATGACCAGATCGACGTATTTCTGGTGGTTCTTGCCGTTGTAGGCTTCAGGAAGTTTTCTCGCCTCAATCTTGGCGAAGAGCGAACCCAGTTGCGTGTTTCTCTTTTGCTTCTGATTCTGCTTTTGAGTCTCTGTTAGGATTCCTTGTTCCTCAAGGCTCAGCTGAATGGGGGTCAGTTTAATGCCGCCAGATTCCTTGGTATCGGCGGGGATCTCGAGCCTGATGAGAGAGCCGCAGACATTTTCCATGTGACGAGCGGGGCCGCTTGTGCTTGTCCAAACATTTCCTTCCTTGTCGAACTCTATTTCACGGGTGTAGCTGACTCGGTAAGGCAACGGGAACTCAATCAGATACTCTGTTTCGGGGTTGAAGCGATAGAGGGTATCGTTCCCGGTGCCGCAGATCCAAACCATGCCATCGGGCGCTACGTTGAGAGCATAGGGGATCTGGTTGATGTAGTTGGGTAGCGGGTAGGTTGTCCACTCTTCGGTTTCAGGATCAAATTTACCGAAGACGCCCGAGCCAAAGCCGGGCACCCAAACCATGCCGTCTGGGGCAACATGAAGGCGACGAGGTCCCCGAAAAGGAGGGTTCCATTCAGTGATGTCTCCGTCAGGCGCTTTGGGGTCGATACGTCCGATGCGATTGCCGTTGAGCTTGGAATACCAAATCATTCCATCGACAGGGGAGTAATCGAGACCGTAGGGAGTGATGCCCTTGGATTCTCCTTTGCCGCCCGCCTTAACTTGGCCGGCTTCGAGAAGATGATACTCCTTTCTCACCAGGGTTTTCGGATGAAGGCTAAAGACTGAATTGCGGCCAGCATCTGTGTACCAAATGTAGCCTTCGGGATCTTTTGGATCGACTCGCAAGGTATGGGGCCAAGAACCTCGTTCAGCCGGAGCCTCAGCACTTGAGAGAATGGTGTATTCCTTGGTTTCGAGATCGAATTTAGCCATTTCCCCGGAGACACAAAGCGTCAGCCACATGTCACCGTCGTTGTCTGGTTCGATGGAATGAGGGCCGTGGGAACCTTTAGGGAGGCGGTAAAAGATTCTCTCTCCGGTTTTTGGATCGAGGGTGGCCGTGTATTGCTTTCCAATATGGACTACGTAAGCAAGACCGTCGTCGCCGACTTCGAGGTCATGGAAAGATCCCTCGTAGTGATTGCCCAGTTCCCATGCCGTGATTTTGGCCTGCGTTACCATTCCGGTCGGGGCGGGGGGTGGCTCATAGGGTGGCCACGCCTCAACGGCTTCGCCTTTGTATGTGTCTATAATGCGCTGGACAATGGTATCCTTGGTGTGGGGGTAGAGGCCGCCAAAGCCGTCCATGCGGGTGATCATGGTTTCCCAGTCAACTGGCTCCTCGGGGCTTCGGAAACCCGGGGTGCCAATCTGGTGGCAGTAGCTGCACATCATTTTGAAGTTGAGGCGATCGCGGGGACTGTCGAATTTGAGCTGGGCGAAGGCGTCAGAAGCGGGGCGCTGTTCTTCAAGCTCTTTGCCGGTGGCGGGTTCCATCCTGATCTTGATCCCTTGGTCACCGATTTTCACATCTTCGACCCAGTGATCCCGCCGACCCGGGATGCGTGCACGAAGACGATATTTGGCGTCGTGCAGGTCGTCGATCTGGAAGCTACCGTCTGCCTGGGAAAAGATGGAGACATTCTGTCGGTTGCGGTCGTCGAAGGCGGACACCATGACGCCTTCCATGGGCTTGCCGTCCAATGAACCGACCGATCCGGCCACCGTTCCTATTTTTCCCGGAGTGATGGTCCCTAATTCACGGTCAATTCTTGCCGGCTCCTT
>Ga0160423_10001326_pt1 | contig 20700 bp, 22 predicted proteins | sample CRUFie14St8metaG_FD_108191 | JGI IMG/M metagenome (GOLD analysis project Ga0160423, IMG submission 108191) | Marine microbial communities from the Costa Rica Dome - CRUD Field 142mm St8 metaG | ecosystem: Environmental > Aquatic > Marine > Oceanic > Photic zone | place: Costa Rica: the Eastern... | reverse complement strand
CTATGACTCTCGACTATTGGTACTTCATGCCTATGTCCCTCTTGTCTTGTGCCATTCCCATCACACAACCACCATTGAGGTATGACTTTGAACGCACTACCACGAAACTGAACAACGTGTTCGGGTGCTACATAGAACTGAATACCATTGTCATAGCCTCTCATGACCAACACAATAGCACCTGTTTCTAGATACTTACAGAACTCTTGGTATGATATAAGGTCGTCCTTAGGTATTAGACCCCTCTCTACCATTTGCTTGATACCCTTGACCAATGTACCACTATACTCATGGTTGAGGTCATAGTAGAAACCTATCAAAGCACACTTACGTTCTTCGAACCTAGGTCTATCATGTAGATACCTACTATGTTCCCCTTGCCAATAACGATACTTACGCACCTTGACATACAAGTCTGCAGTAACCAAGTTATAGTCAAACCTATACCCATCAGATTGGTCTTCGACACCACGTCTGAATATGTTGTATAGCTGACGTATAGTCTTGGGATTATACGCTGACGCTTCCATTTTTATTTACTCCTTTCACAATAGGTAGACATTGTCTACTTTTCTGTACTTTTTGCCACTCGACAATAAACTGCTGACTCATGCCACTCAGCCTTAACTCGTCAGCACTTGCTTTGTGTAACCACTTGACTATATTACTGTAGTCTAGCTTGGCAGACTTACACACATGATTAGAGTCTAGAGTCTGCATAGTACTTGGACACTCTCCCCAAGCCACACACTCTACCTCATCAGGCATCAAGTCTTCTACTTCGAAGGCATAGTTACCGAAACCATACCCACCATAAGTTACTTTAGTAGAAGTAGGAGTAGGATATAATGGATTACAATAAGAGTAGTTAGAATACCACACCCCATCACTTTTAATCCACCCCTCACCATACTTCCGATAGATAGGAGTACCATTTGTATCCATTTTCATGAATGCAATACGACTCCCATCTATGATTTCTTCAATCAATGCTTTGGCTCTATGATTGAAAGGATTCACTCCACCCATATATAACATCTTGTTGAATGTCATAGTATCTGATACTTCCTTGCTATCGGTATCAATAGATAACATACCATTGTGCATGAACACCATGTCAGCATTATCTATTTCATCATACCTCATCAGCCCATAATCATCACACACAGGAAATGGGTGGCAGTTGCCTTTATCCACATTTCCATGAGTAGCAATTCTCATGTGCAGAAACGCAAGGTTATCAGTCGACACATACTGTTTCAATGCTGAATAGTATTCGTCGAAGTCGAAGTAACCTTTACTAATCATAAACCCACCATCTTCTGACACAGTAGACAGTCCAGCTCCATGAGAGTTTGCACAAAAACTTAAATGCAAAGTATCCTCACTTGGCAATGGAATGCCACTAGGTTTAATGATTGCTATACACACTTACTTGTTTCCTTCCTTTGTAATAGTAGACAATGTCTACTTTTTCCAATTTAGTAACTCACCAAGATTTGCACCTACACTATCATGCAACACACCACGAACAATCTCTGTTCCTTTGTCTGCGATAGCTACTGCAAACCTTTTACTTCCTAGGGCTTGCACACGCACTCCTCTAGAATATTCTCTATCTTTCAAGGACTTTGCAAAGTCACTTGAAAATCCCTCTAGTTTGTATCTCACACCATTGTGAGTATAATTCATAATACACCTACACTTTCTCTATTCTTTATATATCTTCTCATATAAACAATCCTATGTCAATAGCCACACACATTTATTTATATATCTATTCTTCCATTTCCGAACTCGACACTTTCCATGTTCTTAATTATTCCCATTGCTTCATCAACTAACTTATTAAATTTGCCATTCAAAAGATGACAGTCTTCAGTATCGCCACTCATTTCAAATGCTCCTATGACACCATACGAATACATACTACTATATGCTTCATCTATATCTTCAAGTAGTTGAATTAACCTATTACGTTTATCAATAGTCATAACACACACACCTTTCATAATAGTAGACAATGTCTACTTTTTATAATTCACACAAGGATTGTATTTAAAGAATTGTAAATTCTTACACATTGCCTTAAACCAGTTAGCACACCTTTTCATATCACAAGGATAATTCATAGTCTGATAAGGTAACCACACACACACTTTATTATTTAGTCGTTTTAATTTCATAACACACACTTCCTTTATTATTAATTTACACACACATGGCACACCACACGACACACCACAAATCACAAAGGTAGACAATGTCTACTTTTCTTAAATCCAATAAAAAAAGAGAGAGGCTCGGAAGCCTCTCTCAATAATTACATAATTCTAGCTAATTACTTTCTGTTAATTTTCGCAACCCTCTTTAGATAATCGCTGATTTCTTTTAGTTGTTTCTCATTAGCAATTTGCATTTCTTCAGCCTCTAATAATTTATAAAGAGTGTCGATTGATTTTTGTACCATATCAACAGGCTTTTTAGTTTTATTATCTTTCAAGCCTAATTCCTCTTTTACTCTAGAGATAATTTTATTTACTCTAGAATATTCCTTTTTAGCGACTTCGTCAGCCTTAAGTAATTTTACTGAAGGCTTATCAACGCCTTTTAAATACTCTCTCATCATTTGGACTTTAGCTTGTTTCCAAATTTCCTTGATTAAGTATTCTTGCTGGCTAACCGATTTGCTTGATTCTTTAACTTTACTAGCAATATCTTTAACGCCTCGGATTTCACCCTTTGCTAATCCAATTACAACTCTTGCCTCAGCAGTAGCGATTTTAACAATTTCATTTTTAGTCTTCATAATACAATTTTCCTTATTAATAGAGCCTGCCAAAACTGTATTGGCAACCAACTCTAAATTGGTGTCTGTATTAGCTGAATTGTCATTTGTAATTTTCATTATTAAGAACGTAATAAAATAAATGGCATACGTCAAGCAATCTACAAAGAAACTTTTAAGTATCTAAAAAGTAGACAATGTCTACCTTTTATAAAAGGGATTCGAATTTCTTAAAAGTAGACAATGTCTACCTTTTATAATTATTAGAAAAAAAATAATGACGTGCTGTCGTCGTTCAACTTGTTCATTATAAAATGAACTTAATGAACTTTCAATCTTTTTGAGGTCTTACAATATTGTCATTTAATTTTTAAAAACTACAACTTTGAAGGAACTTTGAAGGAAATTACAAATTTGTATTTTTGCCATTTTAATTATTGTAAATCGCAAAATTTTCTTCGAAGGGGAAATTTTAAAAATTCACAATAAAATTAAACCATTCAGATTTTTTTAATAAATTTTGAAAGAGTTTTGCAAAACACACTAAAGGGAGTAAATAAATACTCCCAAGTATTTTTAAGTTACTTATTAATCTTTTTAACGTAAGTAACACCTCTGTAATTAAAGGTAACTTCCATCTTAACTCTCCAAGTTAGGCGTTCCTTCCCTGCACTTTACAGGTACTTCCGAGTCTTTCAAGACTTGAACGAGTTAAATCTAAAGTAGTAGTTTATAACTATAACTAAATGGGACTTTAAAGTCCCTTCTCCCCTAATAGGGAGCATGTTAAACTGGCGTATAAGTCCTTAAATGCCTGTCCAATTTAAAGGTTTAGACGTATTATGACCATGTGTAAGCCATTCAGTAGACTTATCCATTTCTTCTAATATCCAGTCAAGTTTATGTTGTTCTACTGCTCTATCTTCATCAGTAGCTAATACTGATTGCCAATATTCTACTGCTAATGAAAGAGCATCTATAACATCATCATGCTTTAAAGACCTTTTAGACCTGTTAATTCTAGTGAATTGATAGCCAAAGGAATGAAAGTATTCAAGAGGGTCTCTAGAAATCTCTGCGTCCCTCTCGATTACTTCACGACTAATCACTAGCCTATGTCCTGAAACTACAGGCTCTAGAGTATTTATAATACGCACTTCTTTTTGTCCTTTTACTGTAGCTTCTTGAACTGTACAAGGGTGAGTCTTAACTAGAAAAGGTGTGAATAACTTGGTAAACATACCATTACCAAAGTTTGCTTCTAGATAGACTGCATTAACCTTGTGTTTTTTTGCTATATTAGCTAATTTCTGCAACGCACCATCAGAGTACCCTCCTGGGATTCCTCCTAAGGCAGTTACATATAGCTTTCCATGTAGAGTTTTTACTACTGCGTATCCAGTATTATCAGCTCCTCTACCAGAAGGGTCTATAGCTAAAACTGACCCTTCAAATTCTGACCATTCTTCTGATATGAATATAGGACTATACCAAGCATCATTGCCCATTCCTACTGTAGGTATATCTTCTATACAATTAGACTTACCAGCTCCCCATTGAAGACTTATAGGAGCTCTTTCTCCATCAGTATCCATAACAATTAAATCTGTAGTTCTTAATGGAAATCTGTCTTCATCTGTTAATGAAGTATCTAACATAAATTGTAGTTTAAATGTAGACCTTCCCATATTACTTTCTCTATCATTTAAATCATCATCATCAAATCTCATAGGGTCTATAGGTTCGCCTACTTCTTTATTTGAATTTAAAACCATAGGTGCAAGACAACCATTATAATCAATTATTTTTGTTGCCTCTGGCATACGAGCAGTCCATATTCGTAGTTTATAATCTCTTTCTGCTAGTTTATTATAAATTGTTTCATAGTTTTGAGGAGTACCTAAGTATTTAATCTTACCTCCTGGAAGTAAAACTGATTCAAACTCTCCACATCTATGTAAAAGTTTAGCCCTCATATCATTTGTAAGTGAATTTGAGATTACTTCTATATCGTCTGCAATTACTTCTGAAGCACGACTACCTGTTAACTGACCTGTTATACCAACTGACTTAACAGAAGGAGCGTGAGAAGCTCCTGAGGACGCTACATCAAAGGCTACATTAGAGTCTCTATGTCCTCCTCGCAATGGAGCTAATATATCTACTTCATTAATAAGTCTTTTAGTAAAAATGGAGAACTCATCAGCCCTGATTTTAGAAGCAGATACAATGAGGAATTTTTCTTCAGGGTTATTGAAAAGCCTCCAAAGAACATAAACACTTGTTAGATAAGATTTACCTACTCCACGAAAGGCTTCGATAATAATTCTATCGCCTCCATGTTGTAGGTAATCCATTATATCGATTTGAACGTCAGTAGGTCTTGGTAATCCTAAGTGTTTCCAGATATACCATGTAAAGATTTTTAAATCATCTTTACAGTCCTTAACAGTTACGTTCATTACCACTTGACCTTATTAGCCCAATAAGCAGCAGACATTTTACCTTTAGCAATATTCTTTGCGTGTCTAGCTTTAAATGATTTACGTTTAGCTTTCATTCTAGCTGACTCACCTGCTTTAGGTTTACCTGCAGTTTTAGCTCCTTTTTCACCAAATCTAATAGTTTTAATTTTACTTCCTTCTTTGGCTACTACTATATGAGACTTCTTAGGGTGATTAGGAGTACGTTTAGGTTTATTAAAACCTGATACTCCTGCTCTAGCTAATCTAGGGTCTTTCTTTGATGGCATTATTTTTTACCTTTTTTCTTTTTCATAGCCATTAACTTTTTCTTTTGAGCAGCAGTTAATGGTTTTTTACTTTTAGCTGGTCTACCTTTTTTACTTCCGTAAGTACCTTTTCCCATTGGCATAATAATTTCTCCTATTTAACTTGTGAACTACCAAAATAAAAACCTACTAATGCTAACATAGTTTGTCTTACTTCTGGTAATAATACATAACCTTGTAACTCTATCCAACCGTTACCTTTAGCAAATAAATCTCCAAATAAAAATCCAAAGATTCCTCCTGCTTTATTAGCTTCTATAGTAACAGGCTCGTTAAAAAATGCTAGTATAAAAGGTGCAAATATTACTGCGAATAATGTACAAATAGCTATTACTCGTCTAACGATAGCACCTGCTTGACCTGTTCTAGTCATAGCTTTATCAGCAGAATCATCAGCCATACCTTGTTTTTTTAACATGCCTTCTAATTGTGCTGCTTGTGATTGTGATTGTGCAGCTATCAACTTCATTACAAAGCCTGATAAACTACCTCCTAGCATTGCTAATAATTCAACGCTCATAATGTAACTCCTCTTGTTCTATATAATTATCTATTTCTTCTTTTGTTCCAGTAACTAATCTTAAAGGACTAGTTACTTTATAAGTATCAGTATCTGCATCTGTTAAATCATTATACATTATTATTATTTTTGAATTAGTATTATAGATAATAGAATAAGCAGTATCTACTACTTCCTCATTAGGATTATCGATTATATTCATGATAGTATTGTCCAACCTTTCGTAGCTAAATTCCCTTTAGCAGTAGTTCCAGTTCCAGTAGAAGTAGCCATTTGGTTTCCTCTTATATCTAAAGTACCATTAGAAGCTCCTGCATTATCTAAAGCTATAAGAATACCATTTATAGTATCAGTATTCATTGAATTATATTTAAGTAAAACTGTTTTTAAAGTACTAGGAACATCAAAGTCTGTAGATAAAGTAAACTGTCCAGGGTGACTAGATACACTATGTCTATCTTTTAATACTTTGTTCCAACCATTTTGACTATCAGTCCATGTTCCCCATCTTTGACCTCCTAAACTAAACTCTTCTAAATTAGAAAATTTAGAAATATCAGGAAGTTCTCCGTCTAAACCATTATTATATAATCTTAATATTTTTAATGAGCTATGTGTAGTTGTAATAGCAGGTATAGTTTGACCATATAAATCATTTGCTCCTACATTTAAAATTTCTAAGTTAGAAGGTAAAGAATTTAAAAAGTTTAAATTTTGAGGCTTTGTAAATTTTAAATCAATTCTTTTTAATTCAGTATATTCTGAAGGAGTAAACTCATATTCTACTTCATCTTCTCCTTTATAAGTAGCAGTATTTATATTATCTACTGTTTTAGTTCTATCTACTATATATTCAAATGTTTCAAGATTTTCTTTATCATCAATAACAACTTTATATTCTGACATTATCTATACCTCGCAGTTTTCTTAGCAATTTTTTTAGGTTGCTTTACATGTTGTTTACCTTTTTTATTACCAGCAGCTTTAGCAGCATTAGTAGCTCTTTTTTCAGCTATACTTAAAGCCTTCCAAGCAGCATCAGGTAAGTATCTTTTCTTTCCTTTACTAGGCTTACCATCAGAGGTTCTCCACTTTTGTTTAGTCCATTTACTTAAAGACTGTTGAGATTTAGCTTTAGCCACGATAACCACCTCCAGCAGCTTTATATGCTTTAGCTAACATTTGAGCTTTTCTAGCTGACCATTGACCAGGCTTTCCACCTTTAGAACCTGCTTTTATTCTATTAAATAATCTTTTACGCATAGTAGGTTTAGTATAATTACCAGCTTCATTTACTCTGCTCTTTGATTTTGCCATCAAGTTCCTCCAATCTTTTCTCTAAAAATTCTATTTTCATATTTTGTTTTACATCTAATGGTAATATACCATCTGATTCCCATTCATCAATCCATGTTGCATTAGCTTGAATATCATCAATTAATCTTACTTGTTCATGTTCAAGAAGCATAATACGTTCATCTACATGAAAGTAACCTACAACTGCTATTGCTACTCCACCTATTATAGATAATAAATTCCTTAAAGGTATAGTTATATCTGTACCTTCTCCTATTTTTAAGTCTGTATCGTTATCTTTTTGCATTTTTCCTTATCGCTGATATTAAATAAATAATTGTACATATTGCTACTATTGCACTAAGTACTTCGTTAACTTGTTGAAGTTCTACACTTGATATAAAACCCATAGTTCCTACTGTTGTTCTTTCTATTATTTCTCTCATTGACCTTTGACCAATCTGAGAAAGTCTGAATCTTCTCTACTAATTTCTTTTACTAATTCTGCTTGTACAGTACCTTCTTTAATTTCACAAGTAATTTCATTGTCTTTCAAAAACTTTATAACTGAACTTAAAAATGCTGGAGGAAGTACATAAGTATCATCTTCTCTAGCTTTTTGTAATTCTCTAGCCATATAGTCAGCAGTTTCACAATGTAATGCTTGTAACATTTTTTCTAAGTTATTCATTATTTACCTACTCCATATAATTTTTGTGTTCCGATTGCTTCAGCTTTTGGTAATTTAAAATTAATATAGTAGTATATACTATCCTTATGTAATCCATTAGGATATTTATTATTTTTAATTACTTTGCTCTTATCATTTAAATCTAATTTATTACCTTCAAAATCATATTCTTGAGTAGACAGTTCAAAAGCAATACTCCAAATATTATTTAAAACTGAGGATAATTCTTGTTTAGCTCTTCTTAAATCTCCTACTTCCATCATCTTTTTAAACCCAGGATTTTCTACAATTTCATTTGCTATAGTATTAAGATTTTGTGCATAAGGACTTCCTTCTGTATGAAATATATTATTCCTAACTCTCCAAGCTGCTCTTTGATAAATGTTATTTGGGAAAGTCTTTAATGTTATACCAGTAAAAGGGTCTACAACCTTTGAAGGCATCTTAGGTCTCATATCCATAAAGAGTTTAGTTGCAACAACTTTCCAAGGCTCAAATGTTTCATACCTAATTTTACCTACTGCTGGATTAACAATACCATAAGCAAGGCTTCCGTCCATATTAAATTTAGGTTGTTGAGGTTGAGGATTCATATTTACTTTATCCCCAAGTAATCTAAATAAAGAAGAAGAAGCAACCCTATCCCATTTTGTTCTATACTCTTTATATAAAGGATTGTTTGGTAATAAAGATTCATTTCCAAAAGCTTGGTTTATATCATCTGTAAAACTAACCATAGTACTTAAACTAGTAGGGTCTTTTGCTATTTGAGCTAACATTAAAAAGACTGTATCAGAAAGAGCTTGTCCGTCCATTAACTTATAGTTAGCTGAAGCAGTAGTCATTAACATAGTTTTAAACCATGTGTTTGCTACTTCTCCTCCTAGTAATTGTAGTTCTTTATAACCAGTTACTAACTCTTCATATTCTTCTGCAAACTCTGGGTCTTCTGAATATATATCAGTAGCTAAACCTATATTATGTTCCATATATTTAATTCCCATATACATATCCATTAATAATTTAAATTGAGGATAAGAAGCATTTATATCTACAGTAGCTCTTTCTGGCATACCAGTTTCATCATTTAAAACATCTACTACTATTTCTGATTTTCCAGTTTTAGGATTAAAACTTAATATTCCAGTATCAAACATTTTATCTATTGTATACCAAGTAGCACTAGATACTGCAATGTTTCCTAAAGCTACTGATTGGTCATATTTATTTCCTTCTTTCAAAGCTTTTGAAAGTTTAAAAATATTTATAAAACCTCCATTTTCTGCGGTTTGTGCTCCTATATTTAATCTTGACCTAATGAAAGCTCCACCAAATTGTGCAAATTGAGTAGGACTAGTCTTAGAGGCATTATCTATTTTACCAAATAGATTCATAATAAAACCTCTACCATTAACATCTAAAGGAGTTTTAACAGTCAAGTCCCCAATATTTCTTAAACCTGTATCTATACTATCTTCTAAATAATCTAGTATCATACTTAAGTCTTTTTTGTTAGGATATATATCTTGTAAGTCTTTTAAGAATTTAGCACTATAATCAACAGTTAAATCTTGCATATATGTTTTTTGAAAATATGTTTGTAATAAAGGAGCAAGTCTTGAAGCTTGAGAAGTAGTTCCAAGTATACCTTCATCATTCATCATTATTATCATTCGTTCTGTTAAACGTCTACTTTGAGTAAATAAACCAGTACCTTCTAACCAAGAGTCGTTAAACATAGGTAGCCATCTTTCTAAAAATTGTGTAGCTTCTCCTATGTTATTAGCAGTTTTTACTAAGTCGCTATAATCTAATCCTCCTTTATTTATTATTTCTGCTATTACATCATTAGTTAAATCAACAATATTAAAACTTTTTCCGTCCCAATCTTTACCTTTTTTAGAACCATAATTTTCTATTGCTGATTCTAAAACTTCTCTAAATTCAGGAGTCCATCTAGTTTCCCAATCTAAAGGATTTCTAACTGATTGAGAATACTTTTGTGTAGTTTGAAGTACACTATGTTTTTGTAGCATATATGCCCACTTAGATAATAAACCTGCTTCTTTAGTTACTTCATTTGCTACTTTTATCATAGCATTAGGATTATTATAATCTATATTACTTCTCCATCTTCTAATGTGGCTTCTTAAACTAGTAAAAAATTCAAGACTATTAAATTCAGAAGCAGCAGCTTTAAGTCTATACTTATCTCCTTTTATTATACCAGTAACAAAGTTACCCCAAAAGACTTGGGCTCTTTGAGTTGCTCCAGTACTTAATCCATATATTGGTTCTAGTACCCTATTAATACCTTCTTCTGCTAATATAGCAGCTCTTGTAGCTACCCAAGGTAAATCTTTTGCAAAATGCCATATATTATTAGCTATAAAAGGTATACCAAAGTAGTCATCTTTTGAAACAGGTTTTCTTTCTCCTGTTACTTTTTTTCTTATATTATATACTTCGTTACCAATTTCTTTTAGTTGTTTAACTACTAAGGAAGCATCTCCTTTTATATTACCTAATTCATCAAAAGTAATTCCAGCTTCATCTGATGAATTAATAATTCTTAACTTAACATCATTAATAAAATCTAAATTTTTTTGAGGAGTAAGCTCTGCTTTTTTCTTAATTTTACTTCCATAACCTCCTCTAACAGGTGCTACTTTTGCTGTTTTAATTTTAAAAGCTACAGTTTCTTGTCCTACTGATGTTTGAAAATCTAAGTACTTTATAGTATTATCTAGTATTTTTTTAAAGTCGTTGTTTTTTCCAGTTACTAAAGCTTGCTCAGCTTTTGTTAAAGATTTACCATTTGCAACTTTATCTGCTATTGCTAAAATTTTATCTGCATATAATTTCTTTTGATGTGCTAATGCAGTTCTAATAGCAGTTAGTAATTGAGCTTTAGTAGGTTTTTCTCCTCCTACTGTTCTAGCAAAATCTCCTGTTTCAACCATTTTAATATATTTATTTAAACCTCTAATTTTAACAGAAGTAACTACTTTGTTACTATTTCTAACTAATATAGGTTCTACTAATTCGCTTGCTCCTGCAGTAATATCATCTAGTGTAGTCCTTGCTCCTCCTCCTACTAAAATTTCAATCATCTCATCAATTTGTTGAGTATTAGGATTTGCTCCTGCTTGTAAATCATTTACTACAGTATTCCATCTTAATCTAATTTTTTCTATGCCTTCAGCAGATGTATCATCAAACATTGACTTAGCCTTAGTTACTTTAGTAAATCTTCTTTCAGCAAATTTTAATAAGTCTTTTTCTTGTTGTACAAATCTTTTAATAGAAATTGCATCAGGATTTTTACCTAGTAGTTTACTTAGTCTAGTTACAGAAGCATTAGCCTCTTCTATTACAGAAGCTAAAGCTTGAGTCTCATCTAAAAATGCTCCTGCTCGTGCTCTTAAGTTCTTTGGTACATTACCATTATCATAAGCTTCAGCTAAAATTGTTCTATAAGTTCTAAATTGATTTAATTCTTTAGGAGTTATGGTTTCCATTTTACCTGTCATATGAGCATCAAAAACTTTAATTACTTTTTGAGGTTCTAATCTAGCAACTAGTTTACCTCCAAGAGGAGTTATTATTGAAGTAAATAATGTTTCAATTCCTAAATGTTTAGTAGCTTTAACTGCATCATAATTTTCATTACCTACTCCTCCTACATACTTCCAGAATGCTCCTCCAGTTAAAATTTCTCCTACTGCTCTTGATGTATTTCTAGCGTTTTTACTTCTTCTAAAAATGTTTTGACCATTCTTACTTTTTAAAACAGTTATAATACCTTTTCTTACCTTGTTAAAACTTTTAGCAACTGATACAAAAGCAGTTCCAGTAGGAAGTTCTAATCCTATTTCACCACCTAAAGTACTTAGTAAAGCTACTCCTTTAGATTGACTCCAATCTGAAGTTTCTAAATCAGCTTCTGTTATTTTATATCTATCAATATAATACATTAAGCTAGGGTCAGTATCAAATTCTAAAATATCTTGTAAAGTAAAAGCAGTAGACCAGTCCATTCGTTTTTTAGAACCTTCTGTCCAATCGCTAGAGTTTAAATAAGTTCCCCAAAATTCATTCATTTTAGCTGCGTCTACTTGTGCAAAAGGTTCTCCAGCTAATACATGCCATTGCCATGGAAGTCTTTTATTTTTTTGATTCCATTCAATAACTTTTTTATCATCTCTTAAAAATCTAAACCAAGAACCATGATTTATTAATTTTTGATACTCAATATTACCTTCATCTGTATTAAAATAATCTGTCCATTCTTGCATGTGTAAACCAAAAGATTCTAAAAATAAAGCTTTTCTAGCTTCTTTTATTTCTCCTTCAGGCAATTCAAAAATAACTCTAGCTTCTTTTTGTATATCTAACCATTCGTCATGTTGACCTTCAGTATAAAGTTTAGAGTTCCAGTTAACATAAGTATTCCATCTATTAAAATCATTCATTTGAGCGTCAGCTACAGATTTAGCATTAAAGGTAAAACTACCAGTACCAGGAACTTGAGGTAAACCTACGCTCCAATCTGCATATCCTCCTGCACTCATTCTTTTTTCTTGCGGGTTTCTTATAAGTTCCTCTAAAGCAGGAAAGCTACTAGAAAAACCATTTACTAAAACTTCATCTGTAACAGGAGTGCCTACTATAGTTTCTCTTGTTTCTAAATTTGTAGCTTTAGGAAAAGTAATAGTTTTATTATTTTTAAATTTATTGCCAATAGTCATTAATTATTCCTTATTGTATTATATCTAAGAGTAGCGTCGTAGTTATCAGGGTTTAAAGGTTTAGGTCTTTTATCATCTTTTATATTAATAACTCCATCATTATTTGAATCATATCTTTCTTCATAATCTAAATATTGTCTTTGTTGTGCTCTTTTTACTATATCTACATATTCATTCATTTTAAGTATTTTTTGTTCTGGAAGTAAATTTAAATTATCAAAATCGTTAATACTACGATTACTATATACATTAAATATATTTCCTGCATAATCTAGTCTTCGTTGCATGTGAGGAATACCTGGTCTTAAAAATACGTCAGAGAAAACTTGAGTAGCATTCCAAGGGTTATTTATTTCCCATGCTTCTTTTATCTCATTTCTCCAACCTTTAGGAAAGTTACCATCTTTAAAATCTGCTACTCCATCTTTGTTTCTATCAAAAAAATCGTGAACCATACTATCGTCGTCATATATAGATTCATAAAGATATTCTATTTGACTTAAAGAAGAATTAGGTTTATTGTTTGCAGTTATATATCTGTTATAGTTTTGTAAATGATAACCTTCAAATTGTAATAAACCTCTTCCAGGGCCTCCTTCATTTTGTTTTTGTTTAAAATCTAAAGAGCCTCCAGTTTCATGATACATGTTAGCTAGTATAGCTATAACTGCCATTTGATTATCTTTACCAAATACTTGTCTAATCTCATTTACTATTTGAGTTTCTTTAAGAATCATTTCATCAGACAAATTTCTATAGTCGTCATTTTTTGAAGGAACATGAAGTTTTCTTATTGTCATTATTGTACCTTTATTCTTTCAAAATTTTCTGTACTAGCACCAGTATCTGTACCACCTTCTACTTTAACTTTAGATTGTGTGTCATAAAAATTATCTAATCCAGTCTCTACTTTTTTCATTAAGTTAGCAATTTCTTCATTAACATTTTTAATAATTTGTACACGACTAGAAGCCTTAACTATATCAAAGAACTTATACTTATTACCCTCTGCATCTTCATATTCTTGACCCACTTCATAAAACTTTATTATTTCTTGATTAAGTTTTCTTAAACTTTCAGCTACTGGGTCTCCTTGTATATCTACCATAAAGTCATTTAATAAACCATCAGGAGTAGGAATATTTAGATTTCTATATATATCTCTTCTAATTTCATTTATTGCTTCATCTATAGCACCTTCTGCATAATCATCTATAAAGTTATTCATAGTATCTACAGTTAAATCTTCTGCTTCTAAATATAATAATTCAGGAGTAAAAGTCCCATTTAATACTGCTCGTTGTAATATTCTTATAGAACCTAAATTATCTTTTTCTGCAAATTGACCATTTGCAAGAACTTGTAATTTATCTCTAGAAGCCTCTAAAGCATTAATAGTTTTAGTATCTCCTGTATTTCTAGCAGTATCTATTTGTACTTGTATATTAACTAATTCTTTATTAGCAGTATTTCTAATAGCTTCATATCTTTCTTGAGCATTAGCATTTATATCTATATCTAAGTAGTTTACTAAATCAGGAGTTAAAGGAGCTAATGTAAGAGTTCCATCATCTTGTTTAGTAGCTTCAAGTAAAGTATTAACTGCTCTTCTTAATGTAGTAGCAGAATTATTATAAGTAGTAGTTAACTCTCCTCTTTTTGCTATACTTGCTACTACGTCTTCATCAGTTTGCCAACTAATAGCATTGTTTATTTGACTTAATAAATCATTTGCTCCAGAAGTTTTACTTAAACTAACTCCACCTTTAGGAGAATAATCATATAAAGCTTGCATTTCTTTTATTATTCTATTGGCTTCTGTCTTTTTTTCTTCATAAGTTTTAGTATTATCTAACCAAATATTTTTAACTCTTTGAGATTTAGTTTTAAATAAATTTAAAGAAACCTCTCCGTTTTCTGCTTTACCTGTTAAAATTTTATAATTATTTCTATAATTATTTATAGTTTCATATTCCCATTGTGCACCTGCGTTTATCGCTTCTGTATCTGTTGGGTATGTCTTACTAAAATTATAACCTGGCAAATCTAAACCATCTTTACCTTTACCAAATTTATCTTTATGATGAGCTTCAAATCCACCATTTAAATCTGCAGCAACTGAAGCTTTTGATGAGTCTTGAAAGTTTTTCATTACTCTATCTGCAGTTTCTTTTCTATCTTTAGCAGTAGCACTAGCTATAGCAGCAGTACCAACAGTATAAAACTTTTCTAAATAATAAGGATTACCATTAGACTCTCTTAAGTAACTATCAAATTTATTTTGATAAAGAACATCTAACTCCCCTTGCTTATAAGATTTTTCATCATCAGCAGCTATCTGATTTAAATAATCTAATCTTATTCCTTCTAACTCAGCTTTAATCGAAGCAGCATCATTAGTACCCTTCATTTCATTATAAGCATTCCATTTAAGTTGAGACCAACCTTCAGGAGGAGTAATTATATCTGAGCCTTCTTTTTTAAATTTAGTAAAGAAATCGGTAGGGTTATTAGCATACTCGTTAGCTAGTTCTTTTTTAGCAAATTCTTCTTGTTTTGCTAAGTATGCTTTAGCTGCTTTATCTCCAAAATCTCCTGCTACATCTAGAAACTTTAATAAAGAAGAAGCAAATTGATTATCTCTATTAATTACATCTCCAGATGGTATTTCTTGAGGAGCTTGTCCTACTTTAAATGTTTGTGACTTTTCAACCATTATGCCGTACCTCCTGTTGTAGTTCCGCTACTAGCAGGAGCAGTTGCTTTACCAAGACTTTTACCAATACTTAATCCTTGTGATGCTCCAGATAAGAAAGCACCTCCTGCTCCCAAAAGCATTTCTCCTGTTCCTAAAAAGTTTTGATTTAAGTTACCTTTAATTTCTTCTAGTTTACCTTCATATTGAGATTGACTATCTTTAAAAGCATAAACATTTTGTCTTCTTAAGTTCTCTCTATTCCCTTGTAAAGTAGCCATATTTAAAGCTCCAGAAGCTAAAGTATTTGTAAATATTTTAGAAGTAGATTGACCTGCTGGTAGTTTATCTCCTATAGCTATTAAAATATTATCTTCTTCTACTGCTTGTTTAAAGTCTGCTATTTGTTCTTGTTCTTCTATAGCTTCTAAATCCATTTGATAGTTAAGTTCAGTTCTTGCTCTATCTTCAAAAAACTTATTTTTAGCTGCTTCAGCTTGAGCTTCAGCTAAGGCGTTTGCATTTTTGTTATTTCTAGCTCCTGCAAAAATACTTGCTCCTGCCTTTAAGCTTCCTAATGTTAATGCAGCGGCTATTGGATTACACATTCTCAAGCTCCTTTCTTTGCTTATCTATATAAAATTCGTAAAATTGTACCCCAAAATAAAATGTATGTATAGTTTCTTTATCTACTTTAAATCCTAACATACGCAACCATTTCATAGTTGCTTCATTATGTATCCAAACATAATTACTCATAGGTTTGTTAAAAGTCTTAAAAAGTTTTGTTAGTTGTCTTCCAAGTCTAACCCAACCTAGTGTTTCAGTATGACTATCTTCTGTTCCTGCAAACCAAGGAATTAATAAGTTAGGAGTTAAAACAAAACCTCCTGCACAAATCATTATTCCTTTTTCATTGACTCCTCCCCAAAGCATATCGCTTTCCTTTAAAGCTTCTGTATATCCAAACTCCCAAGGTTTTCCAGTTGCTCCAGTAAACTCTATAATATCAGAAGGTCTAAAGTGTAACTGAGCAGCTTGAAATTTTTCTTCGGGGGTTCGTAGTCTTTTTAAATAAAACATTAAGAAGTTCTTCTCCACATATTAACTACTGCATAAGGTTGTAAGTTATTATGAGGAACATCTCCTCCAGTAGATGAAGTATTAGTACTACCTCTCCCAAAAACTGCAGTATCTTTTCTTTCATCATCATCTCTATCGTTAATACTAACAACTCCTATTGAGTGAGTATGAGAAGCTAATTCTGCTACTGTTAATTGATGTTTCTTTTCTCCATAAGAAGAGTCTTCTCCTAAAGAACCAAAGTCTTCATCTCCTGCATGGTAACCTACCATTACTTTACCTTCTATTCTTGTCCAACTACCAAAACCTAATAAAGCTCCTGGGTCTGTACTATTACTATAGTTACAATAAATAGAACCTATAGGATATAATAAATCTCCTAATGCTGCTTTAACATTAGCTAAATTTAAATCAGAACCTTGTATTGTTCCATTTTCTATTTTATCAGTAGTAACTGCATCATCTGCTAATCTATTATTAACTACCCAACCCGAAGCAGTAACTGCGTTAATAGTATTAGTATTAGAGTTTACTTTGCTTTCTAAAGCTAAAGAAGTAGTATCATAACCATCAGATGATTGTTCATTTAATTCTTGTAATCTAAAAACTGCTTGTTTAACAGAAGTATTTAAATCAGTATCAGTAAGTATAGCAGTATCAGTAAAAGCAACTGCTGGATTATTAACATCAGTTGTTCTTAATATTGCTATTCTATCTTTAGCACTATCTACAGTTACTGTACTACTGTTTATAGTAATTTCTAAATTACTTTCATCTATTGTATAGTTAGTATTTACAGTTAAAACTACTTTATCTTCATCTTCTAATTGATAATTTTTTACATGAAGAATTGTTAAATTTGTAAAGTTTTCTAAAGTTTCTAAGGAGCTATAATCAATAACATAACTATTACCTATTACTTGAGCTCCTGTCTTTTCTATAATTGATTTTGCCATTATCGAACCTTGCTCCTATTTATATATGACCCTTCATAACCTAAGGCAGTAAACCTAGTTTTAAAAGGTGATTTGTTTTTAAGTGTTAAAGTTAAATGCTCTGCTAAAGCATTTAATCCAAATTTATGTTTACCTTTTTCTACATTAATTGTATCAGAAGTAGTTTGTCCTACTCCAGTAGAAAATTGTTTTATATAAGTATCTCTATATTCAGGTGTTATTTCTAAATCAAAATAAACTGCTTCTGCAAAAGATACTTCTAAAGCTTTTAAGTTTAATCTACCTGTAGCTACTGATTGTCCATTTTTTTGTAAAAAGTATTTAGATAAAGTATAAGAGTTAACAGTAGGATAACCAAACTTAACTGTTCTATCATAATAGTTTACACTAGGAGGTGTTATCCAACAATCTGAATATTTCTGAATACTGTTTATGTTCATAGTAGCATGCAGTAAATTAGGACTTGAGTCTGTTACTTTACTTCCAGCTTTACTTCCTTCAGTATCTTTAGAAACAGAACTATCTTCTTCAGTACTGTTGTTAAATTCATAATGCAATTTAGTAGTAAGAGTAGGAGTAGGTGTAGTCCAAGTACTAGAAGAACTACTAGAGTTATGATATATAGCATTGTTAGTACTACTATCTTCATCTAGAACTATATTGTTTGTATTATCTTCAAATCTATAATCAAAGATATTATTAACTCCTGTACCATCAAGTATATCTAATTTAAAGAATCTTAATTTTAAATCTGCTCCTTTATCTTTAGCTGCAACAGGAATACCTTTATATAAAAAGTCTTCGTTAGTAGTATCAAAAGTAGTAATATTACCAATTTTAGGTAAGATACTATTATAACTAAAACCATTAAAAGTATTTATACTAGATTTAGTAGTAGTTAAACCAGCATCTTCATAAAGAACTTTTTCTTCGCTATCTATTTTAACAACAACATTGCCATTGTTATATTCTACTTCTACTTTTTTCATAGAAGAATGACCACTTATCATTCCGTCAAAGTAAAGTTTTTGAACTCCATTTACATAAGTAGGAACTCCTTCACTATATGTATGTGAAACAGGACTTGTTATAGTTTCATTAGCGTTGTCTCCCCATTGAACTGAGAAAGTTTTACGATTATATTCAGAAGGTTCAAAGTCTTCAAAATTAGTAAAAGTAACTCCCGAGCTAAAAGTACCTGCTATATTATCAGTACTAAGAACATTAACAGTTCCTTCTTCTAAAGTAAATAAAGTACCATCACTAAAAGTTACATCATAAAACTTTTTAGCACTAGCATTTATAAATTTAAGAAATGTTTCTTGGGTTATTGTAAACTCGGGGATAGTATAACCATGAGAATCATCTGCAGTATCCCAAAGAATATTTCCCCAATAATGAGGATAAGCAGGATTTTCTTCTGTAACTACTCCTTCATCTTCATTATAAGTTTTAAATTTATTCCAAGTAGCTTTAAATTGAGTAGTAGTTCCTACTTTTAATTCCCAAGTTAAAGTTTCATTAGAAGCTCCAGAGTTAGCTATAGTTTTAGTAAACCTAGTAACAGGAGAAGTATAATCTCCTTCTTTAATCCATGTTTGATTACTAGTACTAAATGCGTTAGTACCACCTTGTAACATATAATAAGTATTAAAGTAATCGGAACTATCGGTAGAAGTTAATCTAATACCAGCTTTTACTTGTGGTGTAGTACTACCAGTTCCTACAGATGATATAGTTAAAGTAGGGTCTAAAGTAGGTATAGTTAAAATATCATTACTATCTACTATAGGTATTGTTCTAACAGGTACATCTAAAGCATTTAATCCTGTTATTCTTTCATTAGTATTAGCTCTATGAGTTAGTATAGGAGTAATGAAAGGATTCGAAGGTTCAAAGATTTTATGGTTTGTAGCATTCTTAGGTATAAATCCTAATACACTTGTGTTAGTAGTACCTTCTCTACCGATATAAAATATGCCAGTATCTGTTATTCCTTGAGCATCTGCATGATTACTATAATATATAGCATCTGAGTCTTCTGAGTTAGTTTCATTACCAAAAGAACCTAACATAGTAATTTTAAATTTATCTGTTAAATTATGACTATTTAACTCTATTACATCTCCTGCTTCTATAGTATAAGTATCAAAACCTACAGGAACTCCAGCATCTTCTACAAGAGTATTATTCCAACCAGAAGCTGGAGGATTTAAATTTAAGTCGTTGTCTTTAATTAAAGCAATAGCTGAGTATGTATTAGGACTGTTATTATAATTAGAAATATTCCAAACTTTACTTTCTTCTCCTGTTTCTAGGTCTATAATTTGTTTAGTCATTTCTATATAAATAGTATAATCTTCACTTCTTAACCGAGGAAAAAGTCCATCATTAAGAGATTCAGTAATTACATCTAAATATATTTTTGTTCCCATAAAGTAACCTACAAAAGCATCACTAAGGCTTGCACCATCATCAAGTCCTAAAGATAAAGTATTTATGTCTCTAACTTGGTAATATCTCATATCATTAGAAGTACTAGATAAAGCTCCTTCAAAGACAATCTCATGTGTTCTATCTACTTTTTCTATTTTAAAATCAGATATATAGCCTTGTGTAGTTGTAGTAGTATTAGGCTCTGTCATTAAAGTTAAAGGATTATAAGCTATATTAGCAATCGCTGCTTCTACTCTATCTACTACTTTTCTATCGCTACCTAAAGAATCATAGACTGTTACTTTAGTATCATAATTATAAATGTTTAATATTCCATTATAAAATGTAAATCTAAGTTCTTTCCAAGTATCATCAAATATATTTAAAATATAGTAGCTATAAATATTTTCATTAAATCTTAAATCTACTTTAGCATGAGAAGTTTCTCCTGCTTTAGATACAACTATATAGTCAGAGTCAGTTTCATTAGCTCTTCCTTGACTTGCTAATATAACGCTAGCAGGTCTGTTATTACTAGAGAAGTTACCAGACATTGTTATATTTAATTCTTTAGAATCTCCAGTACTACCAAGAGGAGACTGTACAAAGTTACTTTTAAGTGCTCCTACGCCCATACCTACAAAGTTTCCAAAAGTATCTCGTTCTTCACCAGTACCATTTTTATTTATATTT
>Ga0160423_10001324_pt1 | contig 20720 bp, 20 predicted proteins | sample CRUFie14St8metaG_FD_108191 | JGI IMG/M metagenome (GOLD analysis project Ga0160423, IMG submission 108191) | Marine microbial communities from the Costa Rica Dome - CRUD Field 142mm St8 metaG | ecosystem: Environmental > Aquatic > Marine > Oceanic > Photic zone | place: Costa Rica: the Eastern... | reverse complement strand
TGCCACATAATTTGAACCACTTGTATTAAAATTTCCACTTGCAGAACCTGCGTTAACTGTAAATCCTGTAGAAGTAAAAGATGCTATTTGTCCATAACTACTTCGCCAAGAAGAATCAAATGTACTTTCACTAGCATTTGCATTTGATGATAAAATCGCATTTACACCTCTTGTTGAATCAGTATTTGTCCAACTATTTGCATTATTCCTAGTTTTTATCCAAACATAATCTGGTTGAAATCCGACAGTAACTGCTCTTCCTGCCGTACCATCACCTGTATAAGTAACTACATTAAAATTCTCACTTGGTGTAATTCCACCTGCAGAACCTGTAGCACCTGCACCAATTAATCTTTTATTTAAACCCATTTATTAAATGTTTGGGAAATCGTATGTAATAACTTTTGCTTTAGTTGTGATTGCATTTATTTCCGATTCAACTGTGTCTGATAATTCTCTTAAATTTTGTCTTGCTTCTTGAACTTCACTTGGTATTTCAGTTCCATTATCTGCTTCTCTAATTATATACCAATCTGTTTTAGCAAGTTCACTTCCTATTCTTAATTTGAAGTTGCTTATTGATTGCTCTTTTAATTCACTTAATGACTTATCCCAAGTTTTATTAATCTTATCTTTTCTGAATACATTAACTTTCGTATCCCAATATATCTCACCTAAATTGTGTATTCTTGAATCATAATCTACATCAATAATTACATCAAAAAGTCCGTTGTCTTTCATATCTTGGTCAGACCAACCTTTTACGTTCAAATGTAATCCTGTTGATGACCTAAATGAGTTTGGTACTGATTGATAAAATGTTATTTCACCTGCGTTATTTACTGCTTTCATAATTATGCTACTTTATTTATTGTTGCAAATTGTTCTGTTGAACCATTTGTTGAAACTATTGATATTAAATTTTCACCACTACCATCATAAGTATCTGCACCATTTAATTCTTTTACACTTGTTGGTAAAGTAAGTGTATAATTACCACTTATAACTAAATTTATTTGCATACCTGTAGAAACATTAGAAAATGTTAATGTTGTATTTGCTGATAATGTTTTAGTAAAAGTTTGTGCTGTTGACCAATCTACGTCAGTTCCACTTAATGCTGTTGCTGTTGTAAATTCAGCACCAAGCATTGAATGACTTACTGAATTAGTATCACCAGTACCTACAAGTGTACCAGTTGCAGTTGGCAAAGTTAAAACTGCTGAACTTCCTGCACTATGTGGTGCTGCTTGTATTGTCTGAAAATGTGCATTAGAGCTTTCACAATACATTTTTATTTTTGCAACATTACCAGTACCAGTTCTTATCTGTATATCACCATCTGCTACAGTTACACCACCTGAAGAACCATCACCTGCTATGTTTAATGAACTACCACTAAAATCAGCTTTTGCATTTGTTACAGCACTTGCTGCAATTTTCGCTGTAGTTACTGCTCCGTCAGCAACACCTCCAGCACCATTATACAACTCTGTAAAGTTGTCATTTGCTTTATCCATAGCACTTCTTAATGGGTCACCTGTACCATCATTTGCTGAAGTTCCTATATTTATTGTTTGTTTTGCCATTTTATTTTATTTTTAATATACTGTTGCGTCAGATGTTATACTTGTGTCGTCTGCTGTTTCTAAAGTTGTATCTACTCTTAAGAATGAACCGTCTGCATCAAATGGGTAAATAATACCCCAACCATTAGCTTCATTAGTGTTGCCAAAAAAACTATCCTCGTAAATTGTTCCGTATGACATCTTTAATCTTTTTTAAATAACTACTTAATTTAATTTCGTTTTCTTTTTTTGGCTTGTATGTTTGTGTTTTTTTTATCATAGAACCCAGTTAGTAAAATTAACATCTCTGAATGGATACATACCTCCATCCTGACTGGCTGTGTAGTCTGGATACAAGTTTGAATTTTCATCCATATAATCTAAAAATCTTTTAGCATAAAAGTCTGCTGTCTCTGTAGCGTGTTTAGTTAGCTGTGTAATCTCTGATTGAGATACAGAAGTAGCATTTTCGCTGTTATGTTTATAAATTCCACCATTACTTATTTGATATGCAGCATAAGGAATATATGTTGCTTGTGTGTACCATATAAGCATTGGTTTTATATAAGTATTTACTAAAGTTTGATTTACAGTTGTCAAATTATTATTTATAACTTGACTTTGTAAAGAGGTGTATAATTTACCACCTAAATAATTCTGTATAATAGTATCTTGAGCTACTTCAACAAACTGTATGAGTTTATCAGTATCTACATTTCCGTCTATTATAGATTTTCTTTTTAATTCGTCAAGTGTGATAAATAATGCTTTCATTTTTTATAATTTGGGTGATGTCCTCTGTTTGGCATATCTTTAGGTGCTATAGAAACTTCACTAGGATTCTTAGGTTCTTTCATACCATCATTTATTGCTTCAGATTCATTAACTAGGTTGTCTTCTGACACTTTTTTCTTATAAACCTTCATTTCCCAGTAGTGTTGACAATTTACACCACCTTTATACTTAAATAAACTATAATTTTGACCTTTATGACCTAATTCTTTGTTTACACCTCTAAAAGACATCAATGTTATATCTTCTTTTCTAAATACTAGCTTTCTTTCACTTAAAATTTCCATTCTTTGACAAAATCTTCTGCTAGTAGGTGATTTTTTGATTGGACCATAAGAATATCTAATTTTATAACCACTATTGTCTTGTGAAGAGACCTTATTAGGTTTAGCGTCAGACTCATTAGGCATTGAAAGCGTAGTAAAATCAAATTCTTTCTCTGTGTCTTCTACTTTTTCAGTATGAACAAGCTCCCAGTCATCTTCATCTATTTTTTCAGCAAAATCTTCTAGTTGAGACAATAAATCATCACCTTCATCATCAGTAAAGTCAACTTTTTCCTGACTAGACAGCTTTTCTCCTGTTTCTTCTTCTCTTTTTATCTTAGTTTCTATATTTTCAAGCTCTGTAAACTCTATTGGTTGTAGTGTAGTAAAGTATAAGTTTAAATTTATACCATTAAAAGATAAAAGCTCACTAAATGCGTTTATTAGCATAGTTTGGAATGGTCTGATAACAATATTATCCATTAAAACAGATGCAGTTCTTAATTCTTCTGCATTATTTCCAAAACCAGTATTATCTTTTATACCAAGAAGTATAGGAGAAACAACTCCGTGACCTATCATAATCTTTTCTCTTGATTCTTTAGCTAAAAACTCATATTGTGCATGAGCGTCTGGTAGGTTTATTGGTTCTACATTTGCTTGTGCTTCACTATCTTCATTAAAACATAGTATAAACTTACCTGCATTAGACGACCCACTAAACTTATCATATATCTTTGATTCTATTATCTGTTGAGCTTCGTCTGAAGGAATACCATTGTTAAAATTAAGTAACATAGAAGGCTGTAAACCATTCTGTATGTTGTTTATGTGATAATTAGAAACCTCTTCTTCTAATGAACAGTACTGTAAACAACCTTGATAATCTACAGGAGAATAATAGTAAAATCCTGCTTTATATGGTTTTACACAATAAATCTCTACTGTTTCACTTTTTCTGCCAAACTTGTAAGCTGGTATTCTTTTTGGTTTATCTGAAGGCTTTATATCTTCCCATTTTGGATGATAATAAAAAGCTTCTATCTTACCATCTTTTGCTTTTTCTGCTCTTAGTGTTTCAGTAGGAAAATGTCTTAAAGACATAATTTTTGTCTTACCTTTATTGTAAACAACTTGTATTGCTGCTTGACCTAAAAGTTTTAAGTCACTTACTATTTTCCTTACATCTTTATCTCTTAATATTTCCTGCATTTTACCAAACTGAACAGCGTTGGTTTCAGAATCGGTAGCATTTAAACCTCTACCATAAATTAAGTCAGATATACCGTTTATACATCTTGAGTTAGTTGGACTGCCTAAATATTTTTCTATAAGGTCACCAAAGTAATTATTATGGTCACCATATTCAACCCAGTTATGTCTAGTTGATTCTCTTATGCTTGGAACTTCATATCCAGAAAGATTTATTATTTTTATTTTATTCATGCTATTCTAATATTATATATTTTTGAGCTACTTCATCTGGGTCTGCATACTGATTATATTTATTACTGTTTAATGTGTGGTCTGTTGTATTATCAGTTTGTGAAGTACAATATGCTTTACCTCTAAATAATAAAGTAGAACCTTGTTTCAACTCAAATGAATAGCTGTTTTCTGCTGTTAAAATAGTAAATGCTATAGACATTTGCAAAAAATTACCGTTTGTAGATAAACTAGAAGTAATGTCATTTATTGTTTGAGTTTTTCTTGTACCATCTTCTTTTATAACCATAGACAAATCACTAGCAACCGTATATGCTCTAGGTATAATACTAATTGTTTGTGCGTTAGTAGTAGGCGATAATCTTATCATACTTATATAACCTATTAAGTCTATTATTGTTCAAAAAAAAAGAGGACAAAATGCCCTCTTTTATATTTAAGAACCTACTCTGTTTAAGAGTTAGTACCTTGTGTTACAGTTACTGTTGCAGTCATTCCTGCGAATGGGTCTGCTGCTGTAGCACCTTCTAAGAAATTAGCTGGTTTTGTTTCCATACCAGTAAGTGTTAAAGTATATCCAGATAAATCTCCCATAGCTGCACCAGTTACAATAGTACCACCTGATACGTCTGCACCGTGTTCTGCACCCATTAGAAATGCGTTGTTATTGTAATCTTGTACAATTACGTGAGGTCTTCCGAAAGCTAATAACTTTAATTCTTTGTGGTCTTGAACAGTCAATTTGTGTAATGTTAAGTTTAAAGTTTGCTCAAAGAATGTTGTACCATTTTCTCTTGAACTGTTGATTGTTTGTTCAAAAGATGAGTTACCTTTTACTTCGTACTCAAAAACTGTTACTGCACCTAAATCTTCAACTACATCTGTATCTGTTGAATCGTAAGCAATAGTTATATCCCCAAAGTCAGCGAAATAGACAGCTTTTATACCACCTACGACATCTTTACAAGGTTCTTTTCTTCCTTTTGTTAAATCACAAGCCATAATTTTTATATTTTATAAAAAAAGGCAGGTAGTAAATTTCCACCTACCTTTTTTATGTTAAACAATTTGTTTTATTATGATGTAGCGTATAATACTACTTCAGTTCCAATTCCGTGCTGAATACCAGCAGTAAATCTCATTACAACTCTCACATTTTGAGAACCGTCTAAGTCAGCCATATCAATTACTTTTACTTCATTTTGGTCAGAAATTAATCCTGTTCCGAAGAATAAGTTTGATTTTTGAGCTGCAACTGCGTCATTGTCAGATAAACCAGGTGTGTGAAGTACTTGAATACCATCAAAAGATAGACCTTCACCCATGTTATACCATTGAGTACCTCTGTCTCCTGTACCTGCTGCTCCTAATCCTGAAGCACCAAATCCACCTAAAGCTCTGATGTAGTTTCTATACATATTACCTGGTAGGTAGATAGCCATATCTTCTGCACCATATACAGTTGAAGGAATAGCATCTGCTATTTTACCTAACTCTTCTATAATGTTTGAAGAAGTTGAAGATGTACCTGTTACGTCAACTACGTCTGAATCAGCACCTAAAGTAGTGATAAATCCGTCAAATTGACCTTCTGTTCCATTAGAACCTGTCCAGATGTTAGTTTCCATTCTTTGAGCTACTTTGTCTGCTACATGAGCAATTAAAAAGTCAGAGAAAGAAGGAGGTAGGTTGTCAAATGCAGAAAATCCCATTTGAGCTGCTTCCCAATCACTTCTAAAGTCCTTTTTACAAAGTTCTAAGTTTACCTGAAATTCCTCTGGTTGTAAGATTCTTTCAGTTAATGTAAGTGTTGATGTGTCTGTAAAGTCACAAGTAGCATTTTTAACTATATCGTTAGTTGCTGCTTTTTTCATCACTTGCTTAAATTTAACATTAGGTACTATTGTTATGTTACCTTCTGCTAAAGTTTTACCTGATAATAAAGCTGCTGAAATATATTTCCCAGCAAATTCACCAGCGTAAGTAGTAGTTATTGAAGTTGTTGTTGCCATTTTAAATTAATTTAATTATTAGATATTGCGTTTAATACTCTATTATAAGTAGTGTTTCTGTTTGCATTAGGTGAAAACTTAACACCAATGTTCTCACTTACTTTGTTTTCAGGTGAGTGAGATATAGCTTCAGCAGGTTCTTCTGAAGATAGTTCTTGTGGAACTTCCTCTTTAGTCTCGTCTTTAGCTTCTACCATTCCTTTTAATTTCTCTACCATAGACTTAAGCTCTGCCATCTCTTCTTTAGTAGCATATTTTTCCTCATTGTACTCCTCATGTTCAGGAGTGTGAGTCATTTCGCTTTCATCTTGATATTCTTCTTCCATAGTATTCAATTCTACATCAGAAGTTTCTACTTTAGCTTCTTCAACAGAAGCTTCTTCTTTTAATTCAACTTCGTTAGTAGAAGCAATTACTTCTTCTTCTACATTTGTTGATAAAAGAACATCTTTGATTTTAGTTACAATTTCACTTGCTTTCATAATAAGATAGATTATTTATATCTATTACTTATTATTTTTCTTTTGTTGTATTTTTAAACTTTACCAACTCCTTGAGCTTCAAGTGTTCCATCACAGCAGTCTTTGTGATAGGTTTTACCGTCTGGACATAAACAACCCCTACTTGAAGATTTAGGGCTTGATTTACTAACGGTAGCATTTTTTCTTCTTTTTTTATTTGGTTTTTTATCTCTACTTGGGTAATATCCTGGCATAATTATATATTTAGTTATTTACTTGATTTTGGATGTTTAGATGGAAGTATGTCATTGTCTGTAACGTATTTTGCATTTTGTGGTCTTCCGTTCTTCACTAAATACAGAAACGCATTGACTCGTGCAAATGCCCATTGACTAGGGCTGTTAACTCTTGGAGAGCTACTCCTGTTAAACGCACCAAGACCTCTTTGGAAGACCGAAGCTAACATACCAACTGTAACACCATAACCTAATTTTTCTTTATATCTTTTGTTAAAGTCATCAGCTTTTTTCTGTAATGTCTTTCTGTCTTTCGCAGATACTTTAGCACCTCTTTTTCCTTTTGCTGTACCCCTAGCTGTACCCTTACCTTTTGGGTTTCTGTTAGGAGTGTCTGATGCAGGAGCTTTTGGTGACTTTCTAATACCACCTCTTGGACCTACTTCAGCAAGTTCCTGCTCTGTCATTTTTACGCATTTATGTCTTACATAATCTTTTTTATATCCTGGTGGACATTTATATTTCTTTCTGAACTCTTCTTCTAATGCGTGTTTTTCACAAGGCATATACCAAGTCTGTCCTTCGTAATCGTGAGTGTGATGACCTTTACAACCAATGTCAGTTGCTATTTTTTCTGCTTGTTCTTTAGTAGCATAAGCAAGTCTATCATTTATTATTGCAAAGTTGTCATTTATTTTTTCAGAATATAATTCTACATTTAACTCATCTAATCCTTTTAGTTTTGATTCTGTCCAATTAAACATAGATTTACCACCCCACAACAAATATGATATAGTTCCACAAGCTTCATTGTCTCCTTCTTTATAATAAGTTTCTGCTCTTGAAAGATAAGAGTATATGCGTTTAAGAGTAGGCAAAGTAAATTTCTCTCCTCTTTCTAGTTGTCTAGCTCTGGTTTTACCAACAGCAGTAGCACATTTATTATTTACTTCTTTGTTGTATTTTATACCTCTAATAGCATTATTTCTTGCAGACTCTGGATAACCACCATAAGACTCTAACTCTACTTCTTCTGTAAGAGCAGCTAAGACTTCTCTTAATTCATATTCTGCGTTGAGTTCATCTATCTCTTCTCTTATACTTTCATTAGGTCTTTCCATTTTATCAGCAAAGTATCCTTCTATAGAAAATCCTTTTACTTCTCCTTTTTTTGCTGCTTCCCAAACTTTATCATTTAAAACTTTCATTGACACCATCCAAGTACCTTTTGGCAAGTCAAACCCATAAGCAGCAGCTTTATCTTTCTTTGGGTCTTCAATAAGCCAAGATTCTACAACAGACATATCTTGTAAATCTATTGTGTGTTCAAATGTAGAGTTCTGATGTTTGTTTTTTATAAAGAACAGCTCTGATGCTTTTCTAACTGTATCTTCAGAAAAGTATATAAAATAATTAGTATCGTCATCATCAGCACCTTTTCTAAATATCTTCTTGTTAGGAATAAGTGCAGGACCCATAAGGATTCTTTTTTCTGCATCTACCTCTGCTAGTCTTACTTCTTTGTGTTCTTTAAGTGCTATAAAATCTTCTTCTATAGCTGGATTTTCGACTACTGATATTGCTTGAATACCACTAATCTCATTATCTTCATCTATGATAAGTTCTATTATTTTTTCCATAACTATATAACCTTATTAAGTTTATTTTGTTTTATTATCCTAATGATGCTCCCTCTATTGTACTGCGTTCAAGTTCTTGTGCAGTTGTTACGTCTGATGCTACAACAAATGCTTTTATTGGTTTATCTTCTGCTCCAGCTATTGTTTGTGCTAGTTGACTTGTTTGTGTTGCACCTACTACGTTGAAGTCTGGAGCTGAAACTTGAATACCACTAGCACCACCTCCACCTCCAGAAACAGCTAAAGATTCATTAGATAGTGCTTGTATTTGTTGCTGTGCTTTTTTACGAGCAGACACAATAGTTGCAATTACACCTCCTATTGAAGCTGCATAAGCTGCTATACCAAATGGACCTAATTGATTCATAAACGCACCCAAAGACATTGAAGCTTTACTTACAGCTCCAGTAGCATCTACAGTTACAGTTGTCATTGCGTTTTGTATTTGCAATCCTATTTTAGCAAGTTCCATAGACATTTCTATCATGTGCATATCTCTTTCAAATTTTATTTGTTTTGTTCTTACTTCTCTAGTTTCTTTATCATTCTTTTTTAGTAATCTGTCTTTCTCCTCTGATGTTAAATTGTCGTTATTTAATATTATATCTCTTTCAGTATCTAATCTTTTTATTTGTGATTGAAAAGCCTGGTCTTGTATTTGAGATAATTTTGTTACAGCACCTGTTATATTGTTTGCTAATTCATTTCTTTTATCAAATTCAGTTTTTATTCTCTCTAATTCTTTTTTATGATTTTCTTCTCTAGTAAGTTCTTGATTTGCTAACTCACTTACAGCATTTCCTGCGTTTTCTTGAAGTGCTTTGAATTGTTCAGAGAATGTTTGTACACCAAAAGAGTCAGAGATTTTATCAAACATTTTTTCTATCTCTTCATTAATTTCTTTTGTTGTTTTTCCTAAATTCCTTTTAACATTTGCTCCAAACACAAAAGGCGTAATTCTATCTCTTTTGTCAGGAGTACCTGGTCCAGGAGACAACTTATTTTGCAATTCAAACACTTTTTCTTCTACACCGTCAAGCGTTTGAGTTAAACCCTCAAGTAAAACTCTTCTTGAGTCAGCAAAATCAAATCTTTCAAACCTCAATATAGCTCTAACATTTTCTCCAAGAGTTTCACTAAAAGCTTCAAATCTAAGTTTATTGTCTTTTACAAATTGTAAAGTTGCTGCATTAAACTCATCTTCATCTTTTATTGCATTAATTCTTCTTAATTCACTTCTCATAGAAAGAACTTCCTGGTTTTTGTCAAGTAAAGTGTCTATTTCAACTTGAATCATTTTTTGTTCTACCAATGCTTTTACAGCAGCAGTTGTTTCATCTATAGAATCTTTGTTTGCTATTTGTTGTTTTGTAAGATGAGGTAAAGCTTTTGATAGTTGTTCTATTGCATTTTGTTGTGCTTCTCTTGAACTGTTAGAGTCTTTTAATATTCTTACAAAACCTTCTAATTCTAAAGCTTCAGCTTGAACAGCTCCTTGAGATTCTTTCAATGCTTTATTAAATTCTTTTTGTGCTTCTTTTTGTTTATTTGTTATTCCAAGTAATATTAAAAGTTGTTTTTGAAATCCCTGTACTAAAGCTATGATAACCTGAAAAGCAATAATTAAACCTAGAGGACCTCTAAGCTGTGCCATTAATAGTTGAAACGCCTTTTTACCACCATTTACTTTTGCAGATAATATTACAAATAAGTTTGCAAGTTGAGATAGGTTGTTTGTAACAGCAGTAATACCAAAAGGTAAATCTGAAATAAATCTACCAAATTCATTTAAAGTTGCACCAGCCAAACCTGATGAGCTGATTTGGTCAGCGTTTGTTTGTATCGCTTCTTTTTGAACAGCTTGGAGTTGAGTAAGTTCTTTCTGTACTTTGTCTATCTGCTTAGAGTATGCTGCATAAGATTTTGCTGTAGTTGCATTAGCAGCTCTTAATGCCATAAGCTCTCTAATCTGTTGTTTTAAAGCTGCTTCGCTACCTTTGGCTGCCTTCTCTTGGTCTTTGGTTGCTTTAGTAAGCTTTTGAACAGAACCTGTTACCTGGTCTAATTTTACTTTACCGTCTCCAGTTAAGGTTATCTTTATTACTATATTTTTACTTTCGTCCATTATCTATTGCGTTTAATAACATTTTTAAAATCATTGTACGACTCTGGTGCTTTGTACTTGCCTTTAGCAATATCTATATAAGGATTAACTCCATAAAAATTATCTGTCTTAAGTAACTCTATAATTAATTTTATCATTATTCGTCTGTTTGGTCTGATGTTATAATTCCACTATCTACATATATATCTGTTGCATCTACTGTTAGAGTTCCTGTTACTGGAGGTGGTCCTGGAGGTGTTTCTGATGTAACACAATCTGCATTATAAATTAAATTGTTTTCCCCACCCATGTAACCGTGATTATAACACTCGTAACTCATAGTACCAAAATCACCAGCAACAGTTACTGTTACCGTTCCGTAATAATATGTATATGTGTTTCCGTCTAATCCTGCTTTACTACCACCAGAAGAAGTTCCTGTATATGATATTTGAGTTTCTCTACCAAAATTATGAAAGGCTATTGGGTGAGCAGAAGGTACATCATTTATAGTGTATGTTCCTTCTCCCATTTGATATGTACCATATTTATTATCAAATATATATAGGTTACCAGCAGAAGTTACTTCTACTTTAAGGTTAAATGTTATATTCAAACAACTAAAAGAAGTTATGCTATAAAAAGGTTGTAGCTCTAAATCTGACTTACCATTTAATAAATTTACATTTATCTTATTTATAGTATATGTTTTATCTGATATTCTGATTTTATCTGATAAAGAGTATCTTGATAAGAAAGCGTTTGTCAGGTTAGCTTTAACATTTATTATTCTTGACTCTGGTTTAAATAAATGTGTTATGTAATTTTTATAATATAAATTAAATAAGTTATTTACGTTACTTTGTTCTGATGTTTCATAAACTCTATACTCATCTGTCTCTTCCCCAAAGTGATTAGATTGAGATGTATATATGTCTATTGAGTTTAGTGGTATAAAATAACTTGTAGGGAATGAGGTATGAACTGCTACTTTATTTCCACTATCTGTATATACATAAGGTATTGCTGGACCAGAAGTTTCAAGGTAAGGGTAAAATAATATTGGCTTACCATAATGTGGGTTATACTTTTCTCCTTGATATGATTTTACGTCTCCAGTTTCATTTCTTTCTGCATTTCCTCTTGTTATGCTATAACCTACTTGTATTTTTGTAGCTGCTCCAGAAGCATCTAATAATCTTTCAAACTTCATGTGACCAAAAGGAGGGATTACTTCATATTTTTTTTCTCCTCTTGAATCTTCAACACCAACCCATTTTTCTCCACCCCATTCTATTCCGTTTGAAGTTTTATGTTGTTCTGCAAGTATTGCTTTTGTATCCTGATATTTAAACTCAATACTTGTATAAGGTATGTTTCTATGAACAGAGCTTTGTGATATATCGATTTTATTAGTTATATCTAACTCTGAAGCAGAAGAATAATAAGAATCAAAAGTCATCACCCTTATTCTTTTTATGTTAGATTGAGTTGTTGTATATGATGAGTTTTCTGTTCCCTCAACAAAACAAACTAAATTAAACATTTTAAATATACCTGATAAAAATTCAAGTACAGTCATGTCAGGCATGTTAGCTCTTATACTAAAAGGGTTTGGAGTTCCTGTTATGTTTAATGAAGAACCAGCAATAATTACATCATTATAAGATACGTCATCATTGTTAGGTCTAATTACAAATCTAGCTTCAAACCCTGATGCAAAGTTTATAGATGTAGCAGGGTCTGTTACTATTTGAAATGTGTAATTTCCATCTTGTTCAATATTTACATCACTTATTGTTGTTCCAGACAGGTTACCAAAAGATGATACTAAAACACCACCCTTCAGGATATTAAGAGAGTATGTTGCAGTAGTTGTGGGAATACATTTAAATCTTAATTCAAGATTGTCAATCTGATAATTGTTTACACCTGATACATTGATTGTGTCACCTACAACACCAGAGGTTGCACCATCTTGATTTGTTGACTCTATAGTTAAAACAGGGTCAGATGCTGCATAGTTACTGGAATAAGAGCTAGATGTTTGTATGTTAAATGTGTTTATATTTGTTATAGTGGGGTCTTTATCAAATTGAGTATTATCTTTTTTATCTTGATTTAACCACATATAAAGGTCATAATAATCTTTATTTGTTTCGTTAAGAAAATCGTTTGAAAACTCTACATTCTCATTAGTATTTTGATTAACAAGTTGCTCAATAGCTCTTATAATTAAATGTATTCTAATTGCTGGTTTCAGATATTCATACTTTAATCCATTTGTATTACTACCGTAATCAGCAGGATTATAATATAGGTTACCGTCAGACAAATCTCCATATCCCACTCCAGATGTAGAACTATAATAAAGTCTTTCAGATGAAGAAATTAAAGGAACTACTATAGGTTGTTTATAAAAAAGCTTTGTGGTTATTGCATTGCCGACAGCAGGTGCTGTGTTGAATATAATATCTCCTGTTGTATATGAATATGAAAAATCAGATGTAGAAACTAAAGAACCTGCATTAAACAACTTAAAATCCGTATTTAGTTTTGGATAAGGATTGTATGTTATTCTAAATATTCTTTTTACTCCATCTCCAGTTCCTATATTTTTTTCTACAGTAGATGTCTTGTCTTTACTTGTTGTAAGGTAATCATAAAATGATTCTCCACCAGCATCATAATATGTATCCAAAAAATCAAAGTTATCAAGCCATGTAAGTTCATTTAATTTTCTGTTATTGAGTAATTCTTTTAACAGTCTAAGATTACCATAAAATGTTATTTTATATGAACTAGGTTTATTTTGTTTTAAATCAACACTATCTAAATTAATATATCCTTCTTTATAAGGTCTGTCATTTATTTCTATTCTTGCAGTTTTTGACTGTCTTGCATCAAAACCACCGTCAGTAATATCATAATTATAATAATGTTTAAATATTTTATTATTTCTTGAGGTAGCAGGTAAAGTAAAGTTTTTACTAAAATCAGTAAAGAGTTTATCAGGAGACCTAAAGTCTTTTATAGAACTTACTATGTTTATTGAACCATCTTGAAAAACATCAACCTGTTCATTTTCTATATAGAGTTGTATCTTCTGATTCATTATCTAATATTGTTGATTCCATCAAATGCAAATTCAAATTGAACAGTATAGTTTACTAATTTATCATTAAGGCTTGTTTTATATGTAAAGCTAGAATCTTTTACAATTACAGGTAAAGTTTTGTTGTTTTCTCTAATCCAAATGTTTTCTGATTGAAATAACTCTCTTATAGTTTCATTATATTCATCTCTTAAATATCCTGTATTTAATGTAAGAGTTTTAGTGGTTAATACATCTTGCACAATGTTCGAAGGAGTGAAGGTGTTGTATGTTGCTGATGTTGTTGTTGATGTAAGTGTGCTTGTCACAAAATTGTCTTTCTTAACATTTAAAGCATCTGTTCTTTTCTTATTAAAATATATATCTTGTATTGCACCAAATTTATTTACAAAAGAGACCTTAAAGTTTTCGTATTTTGTGTTACATACAAATACAGGAAATATTGTTTCTTTTGCTGTTGAAGTTACAGAAGAATATCCAGAAGCAGAAGTGTTTCCAGATATTATTTCTATTTTACTAGCTTGTATTGATGAACCTACATATCTTATGTAATCTGTTGAGTTTTCAGTTGAAGGCACCTGATTATATGGTGTAAATGATTGACTACCAGCTTCTGTTTCTGCACCTGTTGCGTCTATTGTGTAGTAAATTACATTAGTAACACCATTAGGTCCTATATATATAGGTATGTGATATTGGACATTTTTAGGTATATATAAATATTGATTTGTCATTAACTTTGATGAAGTCAAAGATGAATTATATCCGTCTTCAAAGTATGTATAACCTTTTGTTGCTAAACCATATTCTGTAGTTGATGTCGGAGTGTTTAAATCACTATATGTATTTGTTTTTACATAATACCACCAACAAGTTGTAGATATGGCATTGTAGTCATTATCAAAAGTTACATCAATAAAATCTTGCACAAGTTCTGATATTTCAAATCTGACAGTATTGTTAGAATCTGGATTAGATTTGGTAATTGTATATTGTGGTTGAGTTGGTCTGTTTACTTCAAACTGACCAGTCCAACAATATAGATTTAGTGTAGAACTTGATAGTGTAGCCATTTATATCTTTTTTTATATAACTTAATTAATAAAAACAGTATCAATATATATCAACACTTGAACAAGAACCAAAGTTATACACAGCTCCTGGTCTAATACCTGAAGGTCCTCCAGTATAACCTATTTTAAATGAATTTCTATTTTCATTCACTCTAAATCCTGTTTCTGTTGAAGGAGCATATAGCGTACTTAAACTTGGGTCAGAATATAAATATGTGTTATCACCAAAAGTTCCTACATAATAAACATTTAAACCATAAGTGTATAAGGTATTACAAGCTGATGTTCTATTAAGTGCTGATGTTAATGATATTCTCATAACCTTTATACTTGAAGGTCTGTCAGGTGTTACAGTAGGTGGAACATAATTTGCAGCAGTACAATCTCTATATGTTACTAAATCTTCTACATTAACAACAGTAGCATCACTTGAAGGTTGAGGGTTAAAATAACTTAAACCTTCAAATTTAATTACTTCTGGAAAATCATAAAGAGTTGTAGCTGTACCAACAACTAATGTTTGACTTGTATCTGTACATAATTGATACACTCTTTTATTAGTAAGCCCAGTAGAAGATGGTGTTGTTCCAGCTAAACAAGTTGGACAATCATTAAAAAACTCTGCATTTGAAGGAAATCCTCCTGCTGCTTCATTATAAGCTTCATTACCAGAAATAGCTAGACTTTTACAAGTGTTTGTATCATTACCAAGTCTAAATACTTGTGGCAATTCAGAATCAGAAACTATATACTGTAAAGTTCCTTCTGGCACTCCACATAATCTATAAGCACCATAAAACTTATTTGGGTCTATCAATACTGGAGCTTCTTCTACTATTTGATTTACACAAGTGTCACAATCACCAAAAGGTTGTAATCTTGCTATATAATTTTCTTTTTCAGCATTTTCTACTATATAAGTACCAGTAGGCATAGCAAAAGTGTCTTCATATTGAGTTACTACTGTATAACAACCCTCTCCACCACTTTGACCGAAATTCTTTAAATGTAATATTGTACCTACTTGATAATCAAAATCTTTGAATACAAAATATTCAGTTGCACCAGCACTAGTTTGATTAGGACATCTTGTTAATGCTAATTTTTGTATTGTTCCAGTAGTAGGGTCAACAGGGTCAGTACAACTATTATTAGCACAAGGACCTAAAGTATAAGTTGAAGAACTTCCTGATACTTCTCTGATGCTTCCATCAGAACCATTAGTACTATTTGAATATGTTCTACCAGTTGTAGCTGGAGTTTGACCAGTTGCATCTTCGAAGAAAGCTGTAGCTAAACAAAATTCATTTGCACCTGCTCTGTCTGCATATAAAGTAATAGGTGTTCCACTACAAGATGCTTTACTTGGCAATAGTGATGTACTAAATTTAGCAGAATATGATGTTCTGTTTTCCCATTCAATTTGTAAATCACTTACAGCACTAGTACCACTTACACTACAATTATATATTTTAGTTCCTGTTGTTGTTTGTGTTTCACCTCCACCTCCTGATTCGTTAATAACTAATTGTTGGCTTGTAGCACCACTTATATCAACTAAAGTACCTCCTGAATTCGCTTTACTCCATTGATAAGATGGATTTGTAATATTTTGTGATGAAGCTGATAAAACTGTTCTTTGACTAACGTATGCTTTACCTTGATTATTACCATCTGATGTTGACATACTTAATGATACAGTAGCATTAGCATTTACTTGAGATGAAGTTCCACCTTCTTGTCCAGTTTCTACACTTTGATTACAAGGCGTAACATCAACTGCAAATCCACCAGCTATATCCTCACCATATATTTTACAATAAAAATCGGCAGGGTTACCATCAGAACCTGTTAGTATTATTTTATACCAATTACCTGTTCCACCAAATGGGTTAGATATATGACCAGCACCTGACCTGTTTGTATATAAAGTAGCACCACTACCATCAACGTTATTACCTACAATAGAACCAACATAGTAAACTGGTATATCTGCAACTAAATCACAAACATCACTACCATCAGTTCCAGGGCTAGTTACATAATCAGAAGATACAAACGCTTCGTTAACTTCTGTTTCTATAATACTACCACCACAATCAGTAGTAGAGGAACAAGTAACAAGGTTTGACAATCTACCATCACAGGTAGCTCCAATCCTACCAACTCTAATATCACTACCTACAACAAAGTTATAGTATTGTCCAGAACTTGAATAAGGTATTGTAAGTGCTTCATTCTTAAATAAAAAAACACCATTTGCAAGAGTTGTTCCACCTGTCAGAGACCTAAAATAAGCTGTCTCTCTACTTGTTTCAGCACAAGCACAATTAGCCGTATCTTTACCAGTAACTGAAACTTGTACTTCTTGTGGAGTTCCTGCTGTTATAGAATCAAGTATTGTTACAGATTTCACAGAACTGTTTGGTGCTGTATTTGTAATATTGTCTAATGTTATAGTAAACGTTTCACTACCTTCAGCAGAACCGTCTAATTTAGCTTCAAAGTCTAATTCAGCACCATTATTAAAAACTTGAAATGCTCCTGTCAAACTACCTCTTACTAAATCTGAAGCACTAACACCTGTAATAGTAAAAGGAACCAATGTGTTGTCTGGAACATTTGATGTGTATAAGCTTATTTTAAAAGGACATCCTTCTATAGTTTCAGAGGTGCTTCTACCTAAAACATATCTTGCTTTTTCTGTAAGTGTACCACTCAAAGTTGAAGCTAAACTAACGTCAGCAGAACCAAAGGTTCCTGTATGTGTTGAAGGTGTTGCAGTTATAGTTCCTGTAAAATCATTGTCGATTAGTGTGTCAAAGTTAAATTCATAAGAATCACCAGCTCTTCCTTTAACTGAAAATGTTTCTGTCTCAAGTTTTTCTATTATATAAAACTTTTTTGCTTGAATAGTTGATTCTGCGTCAACTACGGTTTGATAACCTCTTGATGATATTGATGGTTGAACTTGATTTGTTACAGTAAGTGTAGCAGTATATTGAGTTGTATTAGACCAGGAAACTACAAAAGCTGTAGCAGTTATAGTATTACCGTCTGAATCTACTGTACTACAACCATAAGATATTTCTTGGTTAGTTCCTGATATTGTTTCAGTTACATCTATCTCTGCTGTTGTACCAGAAGAAGAACCACCAGTCCAAGTGTAAACTCCAGAAGGAGTGAAGTTTATTGGTATAGCTTTTAATTTTATGCTTTGACCACTTGTACCACTACCAGGACTTTCCACATCACTTCCTGAAACTACTTGTACTATTTTTAATCTATAGGTTTCTCTTCCTTCTTGTGTATCTTGTGATGTTGTAGTTTCGCTACCTGCTGCAACTACATAATAAGGACTCCTACTGTTTATTTTATTGACTGCCATCTAATTCTTTGTTTAAATCATCAAAATAACTTTGTTCTATATCTTTTGTTAAAGATTCAATTATATTTCTACTAACGTAATCTACAAAATCTCCTCCAAGATAACCAAACCTTTTTATAGTACCATTTTTTGCTATTGCCATTGCTATCATCCAAGCAATATCTTTTTTCCTGTTTAATCTTTTGTATTTAATATTTGAGGATTCTAAATTTTTGTCTTCAACCCATTCCAATATTTTGCTTACTGGAGGTGGTTTTCCTGGACCTCTACCAGATTCAACAAAAGAAGCATACTCTGTTGAAAATATAGTTATGCCTGTTTGACTGACTTCACCCCTTATGCTGTTTAACAAACCTTTGGAAGCAACTAAACCTCTCTGCCTTATTCGGTCTTTTAGTTGGGATACAATTTTATCTCTGTATTCTTCTAATATGTTTTGTACTTTACTTGCCATTAGCAAAGAGATAATTCATTAGTAGGTACTTGTATGTTTATAGTAACACCCCATCCAGCTAGTTGATTCTCAAAGTTGTCTTGGAATGGTTCTGCTACTATGTCTGTTGTTACTTGAAAGTTGTCAGAGAAAGCATCACCTCTTCTCATTTCTTGTTGTATATCATTTACCACTTGTAATTGAGTATTTAGAATATCTTGCAAGTTGTCATTGCCAAACATTATATCTTCTGTTTGTTTCTCTTTTGTTACATCTACTATATCTACACATAATATTCTTACAGAAGCAGTAAGTAGTCTGTCTCTAAATGTTACATTACCAAAAACAATATGAGATAAAGGAAATATAGTTGTTTTGTTTAGGTCAACTTCTGTTATGTCACCGAAGGTGACTGTTTTGGTAATTCCGTTAGCTCTAAGAATTGTTTTAATTTTATCTAGTATTGTATAGACTTGTCTCATTTTGTATTTTGTTTTATCATTTTATTTTCTAATTCTACCTTTTCTTTTTCAAACTCTAACCATGTTAAACATTGAAATAAGGGGAGCTTTGTAACTTTTTCAAATTCTTTGACATTTCCGTTAGCAAGTGCATAGACTGATTGATACCATCCCCATTTATTTCCGAAACTTGCAGAGAGTCCGATTCCTGTTCCAGATACTTCTCCAAAGAGTGTATCATAACTTTTGACAACTCTTTCCCTAAATTGTAAAAAAAAACCGTTGCACCTATAGCAGCGTTGACTGGAGAGTCAAGCATTATATCTGAATATTTATCTGTGCCTTCATAATCTTCTATTAAATATAAATCTCCTTTTTTGTGTTTTACTGGTCTGTATAAAACAGCCATTGCCTTGTGCATCTGTTGCCAATCCGAAATATATTTATCTAAGTCAATAAATTCTCCCATTGATATATCATCAAGCTTTGGTATAAAACCAAACTCTATAGTTTTTCCGTTCTTATCAGTCATAGTAAACATCCTTTGTAAAGGTGTCTTTTCTTTAAATAGTTCTGATATATGTCTTAGTATCCCTGTAAACTCTGTCATAGGTAACTTATGTGCTTCCTTGAGAGACAAACCACAAAAACATTCTAACAGCTTTAAGTTAGCAAACTCTATCTCTTGTTCTGTAGGCTGTTTATCGGGGTCTGTTTGCACAGTCTTAATATATTTCTGGTATTGTTTTAGTTTTATCCCAGATAATTCAGTTGGTAAACTAATCTCAAATGTCTGACTCATATTATTATAACCATTTATTATTATTATGTAGTAAAGATATAAAAATAAAACACTTTTGTATTTATTAGTTATATTATCGAAGATTAAGAATTACAAATAATTTAAAATCTTCTCTTATAAATAAATTTAGGCTTAGGATAATTATATTCTTTTTTGTAATTTAGCTTATAAGTATTTTTCATATTATAAAGTTTTTTGTTTAAAGCTCTGGATATTTTTCTGGAGCTTTTTTCATATCTGTTTGAATTTCCTTAAGTGGAGAACTCACCCACCCCTAATGCCTTTTTACGTTCTTTTTCCCAAATATCCTTTATTATCTCAATACAGAAGTTCTAAGGGACTGAAAACAGTTTCAGCAATGCGTAGAATTTAAAAGTATTTTTTACCCCTTAAAACTCCTGTATTTTGATAATCAGCCAAGTATAAAATAATTTAATTTTATAATCAGCCAATAAATATAAACTAAACTAATAATTTAATAACGCTCTTCTAAGAACGTTTCTAGCTGTTTAGGTGTCATACTTTGCCAGCTCTTTTTGTCGTCCCTTAAATCGTCTAAAACTTGATAAGGTTCGACTAAATAATCTCCGCAAAGAGACATGAATTTGAATTGTGTCATAATTAATATATTAAGTTTATTATTAGATGATATGCAAAATATAAGATAGCAAAAGCAATGAAGCCTGGCGTTATCTTTTCGCATATTATTATTAATCGGTCTAAGAATTTAAAAAATCTATGTTTCATAATTAATCTATTTATATTTAGCTATTAAATAAAACTCCAATGTCTCCAGAGTGAACTATATTAGTTTCGATTTCAACCTCATCAAGTATATAGTCATATCTTGCGGTTTTGATTAAATGACCATCTAAATAAAATCTATATTCATGAAGATTAGGTTTTATCTCTCTGTGTGTTGT
>Ga0160423_10001323_pt1 | contig 20722 bp, 35 predicted proteins | sample CRUFie14St8metaG_FD_108191 | JGI IMG/M metagenome (GOLD analysis project Ga0160423, IMG submission 108191) | Marine microbial communities from the Costa Rica Dome - CRUD Field 142mm St8 metaG | ecosystem: Environmental > Aquatic > Marine > Oceanic > Photic zone | place: Costa Rica: the Eastern... | reverse complement strand
CTGTTACATCGTGTAAGTCTATCTTCGGTGTTCCATAACCTTGAGCAAATCCCCACTTAGGTCTTTCTTTTTTATGTAACAACATATTGTCACTCATAACTACATCATACCTATCAGTAAAAAACTTTACCTCATCAAGTGTGGCGTCTGTACTAAGATAAAATATTTGTCTTGGATTTTTTTCTAAAATCCTATCACACATCTTGATGTAGTATTCATCGTCTAAGTAAGCATCTTTCCAATTATCATTATCATTATCTAACCACTCTTTGTATTCTTTACTACCATCATCAACTAAATCTCCACGACGGATATGAACACCAACCATATCCATACACTTTGTATATACGAGATGTTCTAACTCTTTATCAAACTCTAAAAGTTTTAGTGGTCGATGTCTATCATTGGGCATTGGTATCTTATTGAATATACAATTCCAATCTTCTTTGATAGCTCTTATCTTGTGTTGTTCTGACGTGAACGACGTGTTTGGAAATTTTATAAACTCACATTCAGGATAAATTTTATCAGATAAAATAATCTCATGAGTATCACGATATTTTATTTGTAAATATTCCCAAACGAATATCTTGTGTCCAAATCCAGGTGGATTGTGACTTAGGGTTGTAACAGTTTGTTTCAAGTTAGTTGTGTACTAATACTCCATCTATGAAATAAACATCATGTGGTTCTATGTTAGTACGATAGAAACTTTGTGATACCGATGATGTTACATATGTCCATTTTGTAACATCTATCACTTCCATTGAAGAACTTAAAAATTTCATACCTGCTACAACATCACCTGCATATTCAAAATACCAACTTCCTGTATTTGGATATGAACTACCACTCCAAGTAAGTATTGTGTGATTTGGTGTCATTGTGAGAGGATTATCCCTACCATTATCAGATTCCATAGATACCCACTTAACATATTGTCCTGAGCCTGTCGCAGTTACTGAGGAAGTTGCCACTGTTACTTGAGAAGTAATATCTGAGCCTGTATACTCCCATAACAAATATTCTGATGCTAAATCTGAATCAGGTAAACCTGTGATGTTTGCTGATAAGACTTTATCACCTATTGACATGGATACTTGAGCTTTATCTGTTAATCCTGCAGAACCGCTAGTCATCACTGCTTCACCTGCTCCAATCGACTCAGCTCCTTTATTATGTGTAAGAACATCTTCAGCAAAAAATGTATGATATAATTCTGTTTCAAATATGTATGTTTGAGCACGATTTGAAGCATTGTTTACTTTATGTTCTTCTATATTAGTAATTTTTGTTTCAACTAATCCACCTTCTCTTTCTCCACTTCCATCACCATCCTTATGAACAAAAACTATATCATCAACCTGAATCGGTTCTACTGAAGCAAATGTGTCTTCGAAATTTGGGAAGTGATAAACACCACCATAATTATCCATAGTCTTTTGTGGATTGTAAGAACTCCAACCTTTGTCTTTTACTAAAAAAGGATGGTCGTGTGTACAAATGATATCGTCTTTCCCATCCACGGAAATTTTTACAAAATCATTGTGAATTGGTGTTTTTATTCCTACTACTTTATCAGTAATAATTTTATCGTTAGCTTCATCCCATGAAATTACTTCATCACCAATTTCTATATCTTCGATGTTTTTATAACTATGGTCACTCATCAATATTTTTGTATCTCCGAGAAAACAAAAGTGACCACATTCTGCAATAGGTCCTGAATAGATATAACCCTCTACATCGGTTTCTATATATTTTTGTTCTTTAGAATCCCAAGTAAAATCTACTTTGGTGTTTATCCATTTTTTAGGCATAATTCAATCCTTTTTTATAAATATATCCATTTATTAAATATCAACTTTTTTTCGTAAATCATAGTATATTTATCTAATTTTACATCCGAATTCGTTTGCATTGGTGTCACTAACTCATCTATTGCTGATTTAGTGTAAGTTTCTGCATAATTCATTTGCTTATAAGGTTCAGGCCATATCTTTGGTGTTCTCTTATCATCAACAACGGATGGGTGTGGAGCGTCGTTAGTTTCTAACATCCACAGTTTCATATCTTCATCAGGCATAACATCCATACCAAATATGTGAATCATATTTCTCTGAGTTTGATTATTTAGTTTTTTATAAACATCGTCGGAAAAATCAACCATCATATCAATAAATTTCTTTTCTAATATTTCTCTATGTGGATGTTGTGTAAATGAAATCATACCATTGTTGATTACATCCCAAGAATACTTTGGTCTAAGCTCTAAATCATCATAAAAGTCAATCCAATAGGAATCCCAATTTGTAAGTTGAACTTCTGAACTAAGATTGTTTTCATCATACTTCATTGGTGCTAATCTAACAAAGTGGTCAAAGAATAAATATGTTCTAAGATACCCTTGATAGGTAGTCATCGCTATAAACATTCTAAAGTCTTGTTTTCTACCATCTTGTAGTAATGGATTATCAATACCTTTTTGATATACTGCATTTTTCATATCAACACTTCTGACATCATCGGTTATGATTATACCTTTACCATTAGCACCTACGTTTGGTTTGACATACCATCTACCATCACTCATTGGATTTTCTAAATGTGATTCGGGATAATAATCTTTATCTTTGAACCATTCATGCATATCTATTTTGAATGGTGGGTAGATATCAGTAGAGAAGTAACACCTATATAGTTTAGATTGATAGAACTCCTCAAAACCATCAGGATCGTACATCTCAAAGTAGTCAGCCCATAGTTCTATAACTTTTCTTTTTTCTCTACTCAAAGAACTCATAATACTTTGTTCCTTTGAATTTATTTTTTAGTTCGTCAAAATTTTCTATCACTTCACTCATATGGTAAATGTTTTGCTTTCTTGGGACTAATGGTTGATAATCAGGATCCTCATCAACGCCTAAGTATTTATATATTCTACTCAACTCTTCATCTCTATTATCTAACAAATCTTCGTAGTCAACTCTTAGGTGTGGTATATGTTCATATCGCCTATAACAATCTTCTACAATATCAAATGTTCTACGTAACCAATTTTCAGTAAACCTATATACTTTTTTTTCTATTTTTTCATTTGGATCCCAATAAACCCAATCATCTCTATGTCCATGCAAAGCCTTATAGTAGGAATACACTTGTCTAAGTAAATTTCTTCTCTTGAGAAAAATAACTTTTGTTCCATATGGACCTGTAGTGTTTTTTACGTATTCGTATAAGTCTTTGTGATTATGATATTCATCAAATGAAAACTTTACACCTACTTTTATATTATCACTACCAACTGAACACTCTGAAAATATCTTATCCCAATTATCTATATTCTTTTTTATCCATCGCCAATCTTTATCATATAGATAAGTTCTACTCAACTTTCTAAGTCTTTCTTCGTTTCCTAAATAATATATTTGGTTGAGGTATTCATCTTTATTTTTCCTATGCCCATACAAGTCTGTACCAAATGGTCTAAATAAGCATAGTATCTCTCTATGCGAACCTAATAAGTTTTGTAGGTAAGTTGAACCTGCTCTGTGAAAATGATTTATTACAAAATCTATCATCGATTGACTTTCATCCTATCCAAAAAATCTGTTTGATTTTCATACCATTCGTGTTTAGGACCTAATGCATGACTTATAATTATTTTTTTACAACCTCGTGTTACAGGTGTAGAAGTGTGAAATAAGTATGATGGGAATATTGTTATTACACCAATTTGTTTTTTAGGTTCAGCAAAATCACCGTTGAATAAAAACAAATTACCACCATCGTAATCTGTATTTAGCTGAACTGTAAATGTAAGTCTTTGATGTAAAAAATTATCGGTATGCCAATCGTATTTATGTCCTACATCATAAGTTCGTAATCCCATCTCTTCTCTCAGATATATATCTTTGAACTTGTAAACACGCTTGTTTATTTTTATAACCTCTGCTTCTATTCTATTTCTTATCCAAGAATTACTATCATTCTCTACAATAAGGTCAACATAACTATCATGTCCTTTGGTTTTGAAATCAGGTTCTATAGTTGGAGTTTGTAATATTTTATTACACTCATCTTCTGAAAAAATTCTTCTTTGTATAAATGGATATAAAGAATTAGATTTTAAGTTTTTATTTTCCATATTTTTGTATAAAGTAATTCATGACAGAAGATTTTTCAGCCATATCTAAAGTATACCCTTTTTCATTCCAAACAGAATCACATAAGTGCATCCCAATCAATTCATACTTTAGAACATTCGATGTAAATATTTTATCTATCTCATAATAATCTATAGATTGAAAAGTATCATAATGTAAAACATATTTATCTAAAGAATATTTATGTACCATCTTATCTAATATATCAGGACCTGTCTCACCATGAACAAGTCTATCTCTATTCCTATTCTCACAATAGTTGATAAGAGATTTGAATATCGGTGCTTCTTTTTCTTGTGTAAATATAAAGCTATTTGTGACTTGTTGTCTACGAAGAGATTTACTCCATTGTGATATAAAATAATAATTCCATTTATCAGGTAAATGGTCACTACCTCTATCTATTACGATATCGGTATCTGTCCAACATCCACCATTTTCATATAACAATTTATATCTGAAATGATTTGCAAAACCTGATGGTGAACCTTTATTGAATCCTTTTTTATAATACCATATTTCTGATTCAGGTAATATATCATTGGCATCAAGTATTCTTACACCCGATGGTATGTTTTCTACATCATCATATACATACAGATTATAATTCCATTCATTTTTTATAAACGAATTTATCGATAAGATGTTTTGTGGTAAAAGTTTTTTACCTACCCATAGACTATTTGCTTCTATGATATCCTCTCTAAGACTTGTTCTTTTGGTATAGCCCCAACGAATCTATCGACTTCTTGTCCATTCTCCATAACTACAGTGGTTGGAACTGAACGTACTCCAAACTCTGCAGCTACATCACTTTGTTCATCAACATCGATAAACTCAACGTTACTTCCTTGCGATGCTATTTCTTGCATTACAGGCTTGAATACTTTACAAGGTCCACACCAAGTAGCTGAGAAATATTTCAATGATTTCATTCTTTACTAACTCCAAGTTATATATTGAAAAGATTGTATTGTATTTTTAGTTCCATAAGGAACAACGATTTTATACGTCCTTGATTGATTCTTTTGCTTTTGCTTTTTCTTCTTTGATTTCATTTTTAAAATCTTTCTTCTTACCACCGTGATAATCGTAAGCGTGTCCTTCTTCTATTAGGATATCATTCACACTTACCCAACCATCAGCCGATAAATCAATTCCACTATCAGGATTAGCAATACACTCAGTAATATGCTGCCCAACGTATTCAGGTGATACAAAGACTTCTCCAAGAACCCTACCGAACTTACCTGTTCCAAAAGACTTGAGTTTAAATTTACCAGCTTCAAGAAGTTCTTTGTTTCTTGCTTTTGCCGCAAGTCCTTTTTCTTTTTCATCTAAGTCTCTTGTTCTACTTTCCCAAGTGTCGATACCCATGTATCTAATACGTTTTTTTATTTTCAAATCGAAACCTAAATCAATATAACAATCGATTGTGTCTCCATCTAAAACTTTGATTAGTTCTGCTTCGTATTCACGAGCGTCTAATTTTTTTGCCATTAGTTTCTCCTGTTACGTAACCAAGAGAAACTATGCTTCTCTAATTATTTAAATTTATACCCACTTGATTTGCGACTACTTTTATAAGAGCAGTCACCTTATCCCACTTACCACTATAAATATTACTAAGTATAGTAACTGCTTCAGATTGAGTAATTTTCTTTGCTATCATTTGATTATCATATAAAAATTCTTTTGAATCTGAAGATGTGTGGGATATTTTTTCAACAACATCTAATACATCTTTCAATTTCAAATAAGACTCATATGAATACCCTATGCCATTTGCATCATAATTCGATACCATTACTAAGTATTTTTCGTAACTACTAAATTGTTCTTGCTTCATTTTAATTTCTTGAACTCCTCTTTTGGATCTATTTGTACTCTTGTTTCAACTCCCCCACCAAATGGTCGTTTAGTAACGACGCTATCTCCATCAGCGGTTTCGTGTTGCTCATAAACAAACTTGCTATCTTGATTAGGTACTAACTCTTCTGCTAACCTAAGCCGTTCGTTTTCAAATTTTTGTTCGACGTGTTCATCGCCAGGATCGTGGTCTGATATAAAGTTTTTATCAGAGCCAAGAACTGCAGGGTCAGGAACTACGTCATTAGCTACGAATATTTCCATAGCAAGACTTTTTATAAACTCTGAATCTAAAGTTCTATTGATATGTCTCTCTAATACTTTTTGTATTTTAGTGATATTCATTCTTTACTCCTATGAAAAAAAAGCCCGAGCCTCACAACGGAAACTCGGGCTTGTGTTAGGGAATGAGAGAAAAAAATTATAGTCGTTGGATAAAATCATTTAGTCTTTGAACAAGGTTTCGAATATCTTTGCCTGAAAACCAAGCTCTTTTGATAAGTGTTTTGTAAACTTCAAATATTATTTCTTTGTTTTTCATAAATAAATATAAACGAAGCGCCCGAAAATCGATTATTTTTTCAGGCGCTTCTTTTCACATACTACCTACTATTTCACGTCGAAAGGATTTTCTTCATCAATCTCATCATCAACCTCATTGAAGATATTCTCATCAGAGCCATCATTCAGATACTTCTGAACTAACTGCTTGATAAATGTCCTCTCACTATCAGCCCCACCTGAAGAATCAAACTGAGGGTAAACACAAACCTCAGCTGCCTCATCAAGTCCGAAACCGTCATAAAGCAACCCTGCCATTTCAACAGAAGTACGGGTAGAAATTCCACTCATGAACTTACCATCTTCTGAGTTGGCCTCCAATCTTGTTGAGTGAGCTATTTCGGAAACTGACTTGAGAATTACAGGATCGACATTGGGATAGAGATACTTCAGTAAACCTAACTCTTCCTCATCATTCAACACATCCATCTCAACAATAATGAATCTATCCATAAGAGCCTTATCCATAACTCTTGTAGAAGTGTACTCATTACCAATGTTTGCTGTCGCTACGAAAGTGACACCATTAGCGACTTTGATAGTAGCTTGTCCATCTGCCTCATCTAATCTCAAATACCTCTGACCTTCGTCAAGAACAGTCATCAAAATATTCCAAGCGTCAGGATGAGCCCTTGACAACTCGTCAAGAAGAATCACTGCATTTTCAGTTTGAATTGCTTTGACAAACAATGACTCTGAGAAGTAAGTACCCTTACCTTTATCAAAGTGAACGTTACCAATCAAACTAGCTCTTGGGTCTTGAGTAGCTCCCAAGTTGAAATAGAAGTCAGGACGACTTAGTGATTTGACGAGTGATTTAGCGGCGAGAGTCTTACCACAACCGGCAGGACCTGTCATCAGCATATTCTTACCTCTTACGGCAGAACGAACAAGATATTTCCACTTTAGTTCTTTCATCACAAGCATCTCAGGCTTTAGATTATAAGAACTATGAATGAAATTTAGAACTTCAGCGTGATCCTCAGGAACTGCAATCTCTTCAGCGTCGAAGACAGGAGCCCCTGCAGATTCAAACTCAGACATCGGAACTTTCCACCAATAAAAGTTACCTGCTTTATTCACCCTACGTTCAAGAGCCATACCTTGTTGGTAAGCCCTCTTACGGGTGCCCGTTCCAATATCGGAAGTGTATTTGTTTCCATCGTTATCAAAAGCATTGAAACGATTTCCACTTTTTACGATTTTTACAATTACGTTTTTATTACTCATTTTCTCTTTATTCCCTTATTATTTATAACTAAATATACACACAAAATACCATACGTGTCAAGCCTTTTTTTATTTTTTTTTCTCATTATTTAGCCAAGAAAAGATTGTTCATAGTCTTGGCGATTTGTCTCACATCATTCATTCCAATTACTTTTGCACTTGAACCGTACATTGTTTTGAAGTCTCTGAAAGTTGACTCACGCTCATAAGAACCTGAAACAAAGTATGATAGAATATCTATCCCACGCTTTCTCATTTCAGTAACTTTTTTCTTAGTGTGAGTCATAGCTTGATTACCATGATAGTAAACAGAGTCATTACTAAACATCGGCATCCCATCAGAAATATTCAAGAAGTAACTCTTCTTATTGTTATTCGATTCAACTAAGTAATTAGAAATGGCGTCGAAACATAAACCCTCAGGAGTAGTTCCTGCTGGACCTAAATACTTCCAAAACTTTCTCACATGAGAGAACTTATCAACACGACTATCATAACAAATAACAACCACAGGCGAATCACCTTTAGTGCTTCTAATATCAACCACGATGTCCAATCCCTCAATCATTGAAGACGCCTTAGCAAGTGCCGTTGCACACTTGATTGATTCTGTCCATTTGTCACCACCCATACTACCACTAGCATCAATCGAAACGTGTAAGTGAGCGTCGGCGTATCTTTCAGTAAATGTAGTTGAAAAGACATTGTTGTTTCCGAAACCTAACTCAGCAATCAATCTCTTGTCAATTCTACCACTATCCTTACGAGACCACTTAGTATCTCTCTCATCATTACGTATCGCCAACTTCTTACCCAACAAGATACCTAACTTGATACCCTCATCAATAACACCACTGTTGTGCTCTGCGTATCTATTGTATCTATCTGAAACACATCCGATTATATTTGACTCAACCAAAGATTGAGTAATTTTTTTCACCACGATTACATTAGTTTTTTGATTGGAAGATACATATTCACCTTTTTGATAATCATAAACCTCACCTGGCACATCCACCTCTTCAAGATTCATACCTGCTTTTTCAACAGCGTTGACTTCTTGTGCATACTTCTTAGCCATCTTAGTTTTCTTGACATCACCATTATTGAATTTCTTCTGCTTCTCAATAGCTCTCTCAAGAGACTTTCTCTGATTATCCGATAACTCAGGAATATCAAGGTTATCACCACCACTACCATCCATCTCAGATTCAGGTGAAGCAGGTTTCTTCTCCATTTGCTTATCACCCCAATGGTCCTCAACTTCTTCCTCAACATAGTCATCCAAGTTCTTGAGAATAAGTCTGTAAAGTTTTACAGCCACATCAAATGCTTCTGAAGTATTCTTGATAGTCTTAGGATGATTTACTTTGAAAACAATATTATACATTTTTTCTAAATCAGGCAAAACATCAAGTCTACGATTCTCATTAGTGAAGTTTAGAATTCTGAAAATATATGAATCCCAAGTTCTATTGGTATGTTCATTAGACATGACTGCTTTGTCAATGATATTAGAGTGAAAGTAAGTTTTGTACATTGAGTGGTAGTAACCCTTATAGCCAGGAGAAGTAGAAAAGACATAATAGTCAATTCGTCTATCCTCAACATAGTTTAGAAGTGACTTGACGTGTTGATGAACCACCATGTTATTGAAACCTTTTTTCTCAGCATCAATAAAAATCTCTTGTGGTATCGAAGTTGAAAGATGCTTTAGAAAGTCAAAGTCAGATAGTTTGATATGTGAACCCTCATGAAGAGCCAAACCAACCATACTATCAAAATTTTTATCCTTGATGTTAGAAGAGATAACAACTTTTTTACCATCGGTATAAGAGTCATTACCAACATTGAACACAACAGGTATATCAGAACGGCCCGTTACAATGTTTACAAAGTTTGCGATAGAACGACGATAAGCCGCTAACTGAATAGTGTCGACTTTAGGTTTGTTTATCTCATCTTCATCAAATATAGAAGTACGACGACCGAAGTCATCACCCATCCAAAAGGATGATTTATCATTGGTGTAACCACCAACAGAATATCTCTCACGAAGAGCCATCGGATTGAAGTGTTTTATTTTTGTCATATTTTCTCTCTTTTTCATATTAGATCTTACGAATAAAGGACCATATGTGTCAAGCCTTTTTTTCATTTTTTTGAAACTTTTTTTTCATCTCTAAATACTCAATATCTTCTCTAGCCATCTTCCAATACTTCTGAAATATCAAACTACTATCCATAAATCTTTGTTCGTTTCTATCATAAGGTAATACTTCCCAATCACCATTTTCTTTTGTCCACTTTCTACCTGAACTATGATTCCAATATCTACGACTACGTGTGAACCCCATATGTAAATACTTCTTTGCCATATCAGCACCTACGAAGTCACCTTGTTCTATATACTCTAAAAACTTTATGTAAATTAGGTTACACGATAGTTGAGCTTCTTCAGGAGTTTTAAATCTCCACAACGGATATAATTCTGATTTGTATGGTTCACAAGTCAATACACCTTGTTGTCCTCTACCTATTTTATATAGGTGTGGATTTTTACGATAATCTATATTTGATTTCCACTTATAGTTACCAAAGTCAAAATCTATATATGATGGTTTTATTTTATTTTCATTGTCCATTTACGTAGTCTTTTTGGTAATAGTTCAAAGTGGTTGATTTCTTCTAACATCTTAGATTTGTTACCTAATGATATTTTGTCAGTATTGAATAATTCTTTGAGCCATGTGACTGTATGTTGATACCCATTGTCTTTGTAGTGTAACATAGTCTTATTATATAAGGTGTCGTAATTCATATGCTTGATAGTGCATACATCCTTGACAACTTTGGGTTTCGGTTTAGGATTGTATAGATTTTCATAATATCTGTCTAACCACCTATCCCATGATTGGTCGGCGTATATACCTTTAGCAGAACGTGTCTTGCCTGTGCTACGTCTATCTATACGTTTTAGATTGTTAGCTGCAGTTTTAGATACAGGTTGAACATAACCACCTGTCTTATGTGGATATACAGTGTGAGCTGAATAGGCTTCTACTTCAGAACATTCTAAACATTCGGTGTAACCTAAGTGTGCTCTTTGTTTGGCTAAGTCAACGTCACATTTTTTACACTTATTCATATCGGAAAATACAAATAAATTTATATATGTGTCAAGCCTTTTTTTATCTTTTTTATTTCATCAGGCGAGTAACAAATATCAGCTGAGCCTGATGTGGGTAGGGGTGGAAACTCCTCTTCCATACACCAACAATCACCCTCAGGTTCACATTCGAAATCTACATTGGGTATGTCTTTAGAACTCATATTCAAGTTCATCCAAATCTCTTTTGAACCACCAAGATATTGTGTTATAAGATTCTACTGAGTAATAGTCTTTATAATCTGTATGTGCTGATTTGTTAAAATGATTTAGTGGTTTATATTTTAGGTTTAGATTATCACAGAGTGTGCGCCAATCTTCATCTAAGTTTTCATATCTACCAACAAACGATATGTCTTCACATAAAAAATCAACTTGAGGTTTACGCCACATCGGTAATCTTTTCGGTGGGTGTGAACCCATATTAGTGAAACTTTTAGTCTTCAAAAAAGTTATCCATTTATCAAAACCTAATTCTTTAGCCGCTTCCCTAACCTTTGATTTTGGAACGTGATTGAACTTACCACCATTTTCACCCTGTCTATAATACGACCAAAAAGATAACATCCTCTCATATGGATTTCTAACAAAAGCAAACTTGTAATACTCATCAATATTATCTATCGATTCACGTAGTTCAGATACACCTTGATGTTTTCTATTATCTAATTCTGAGTATGGTTTGGGTAAATCTGTTAGGTCACATAACATACTTCTTATAGATGTACCTGCTGTTTTAGGAATATGTATAAATAAAAATTTACGTTCGTTGTCTAAAAGCATCTTCTATTAATTCCTTTATTCTATAATGTCCGAGTTGATTTGGATGGCACTTATTTCCTTCAAAATATTTTCCTGTAAAAGTCTCTTTCTCTCTGCCGTCATTAGACGGGCCACGTTTTAGAGGTCCATCACTTTCCCATACCGTAAAGTCGTCTTCAGACGAAAGTAAAGTCGTTAGTGAATTTTTTATATCTAAAAATTTATCGACTTTTATGAGTTTTTTAAAATGATTATGAATAGTAAATTCACCACCATAGTTATGCATGAACATATATTTACAACCTATACCATCAAAGATTGATTGTATTGTGTATACAAATAAATTTGCGTGATACATAAACCAAAAAGAAGTTTTATCTGATACGAAATCCATATATCTTTTACTTGGATATTCACCATCATAGATAGTAAAGTTTCTAAAATTGTCTCCATTCTGTGTATACCATCTTGTATCAGGTGGTATTACAACAAAAACAGTTTCCCATTTTTTTATTACGTGATGCCATTCAAGAATATGTTGAGTTATCATCGGTAATCCCTCTCCTGATACCGAAAAGTTTTTTGCTTGTTCATCAAATAATTCTACAAAAGGTTTTTCACCTTTTTTTAGTTCAGAACCTGCACCCCAACTATCTCCGAAGCAATAAATCATAATATCCTTTTCTATTCTTTACAGTCATGTCAATCGTTTCATCATAGTACGCAACTCCGTCTCTCCAACAATAACCAAACCTAACTCTTCTCCTACCTACATATACGGGACACTTTACATCTAACTCTTTATATGCTATCAGTCTATGTCTACCATCTATAATATTCATATCGGTATCCAAATCTAATGGTAAATCAACGTGAGGAATTATTAGTTTGAAATAATCTATGAGTGAACGATTTGATGCTTCTTGAAATCTTTCCCAAACACAAAGACATACAGCACCTCTCTTCTCTCTCACTTTGTGTTGTAGGTGTGGTGGTTCGTTCAACCAATCTTTGGGTGGTGGCCAATCGTTTACAGATATGTCAAATGGATTGACCCAATCGTGTGGTTCTTCTCTGTAAAATTCTTTGAAGAAATCGATTTCATTTTTAGTTATAGGTTGGGTGTAATTCATAATCATCTAAAACTTTGAATGTGAGTATCCATCTCATATCTTCACCCTCATCCCACTCTTCATATTCTGATAGATGGCAGGTGTCGGTAGTCATCTTTTCAACTACTGAATCAACTTGTTCTTCTCTTCTACATATGATATAGATATGATTACCATTAGTTCTAACCATAACCTCATTATCAGGTTGGTTATAAACCACATTGTCTCTCACTACATCTCCTCACCATAAAGACTATAACGTCTTATTGGTTCGGGCTTTTCTTTCCCATCCTCTACGTGCACCTCACCTTTTTGTGCGTCAATATAAAATTGTGATAAGCCTGTATCAATGTAGATAGCATTCAATACTTCCGTCAAGGAAGAATAAATTTGATTATCATCACCGACTACAGTCCATCTATCGCCAGGTGGTACACGGGTTGCTTTAAGTTCTTTCATTTAGTAATTCCTTTGTGCCACTTTCCATACCTGTAAAGTATTTGTCTAAAACATTTAGTTTGTCATCAAAACTTGATAAGTGTTCTAACTCTTTCTCTAATGTCTCCACTATATCCGAATGTTCTCCTATCCCTACTGATTGATTCAGATAAACCTCTATATTAGCTTTATGTTTTGCTATACCACCCTCAAGATATTTTTTCATAGCTTTCAATAGATTTTGTCTATTACTCATTTTTTTCTCCTACGTGTTACTATTAAATATCAGATAAAACATTATCTATGGCAGAAAAAATCATTGGTGGTTTGATTGTTTTTGTACATTCAAATTGTCTTTTAGTATTTTGGTGTTCGGGACAAATTCCCCAATCACCTTGTAACCTTAGTGTCTCATCAGAATGATAACAACCTGTACAAACGTTTTTATCTGTATTGAATACATGAATACATTTATCTTGGAATTCGTGCCACGGTTCAGACATTCCGTTTATCATAACCACGTGTTTTTCTAATGTCCATGCTAACCAACTAAGTCCACTTGCTAACCCAATAAAAAACTCTGAGTGTCTTATATTGTTTATTGTTTCGTTTAGAGATTTACCATGTCTCTTCACACACCCATCAGGTGATTTGTTGATATACCCATCTCTACTCCTATCCTCATGTAAATCAACTGCCATAACTTTATAACCTTTATGATTGAGATAACGTACCAACATATCCCAACCTCTTGGATAGTTCCAATACTTTAATTGAGGACCACTAGCTTGTACACCTATCGTAACATACTTTTCTTTCATAGGTCTACCTAAGTCATTGTAAAATAACTTCGCTCGTTTTTCTTTATAAGATAATCCTAAAATCTCCGTAGCTGTTTTTTGTAGTGGTATGTGTTGTCTACCATCCCAACTAAATCCTAACTTATATGACGTAACTGATTCGGCACCAAAAGACAATCTGAAATCTAAACCACCTAACGAACCTCTACCAAGAACATAATCTTTTTCAGCAAGAAAGTTTATCGATGGATAAACAGGTTCAATATGTGGTAACGCATCAGTAAGTGGTATAAAACAATCTACTTTACAATCCCACTTTAGTCTAAACTCCTCAACATATGGTATCCAAGCTAACGTATCACCTAAACCCTTAGATTGGAATATAATCGGTACTGTTTTATTTCGTATCGGGTGAAACGTCTTCAAAGTATATCTCACTCCAAAGTTTTGTAGTCTCAGGAAAAGTTCGTAACATAATTATCTTCAACACTTTAGCATACTCTTGTATCTCTACTTGAGATGTCTTCTCATCTCTAAGTTCTATAAAGTTCATAATAGATTGAAACGATGCTGTCCACCACACCTTAGTATATACTGTAAGTGGTAAGATACTACGGGCTTGTTCACGAGCAACTCCACGTTTCAATAACTCTTCATATGCTGTTATAGCTTCTCTCTGTCCTATCTGCCAAATCCTTTGTACGTGTGCTTGGTCGTCAACTAAACCATCACTTGCCTGTTTGTTATCCTCTGATTGTTTACGGAACTCTGTTGGTTCATAGAACTCATCGTATGGAACATAACGACCACTTATCTCATTCCAAGCGTGGTCTTTTGTTACGTGAGATGATGTGGTTTCGATACCAACAACGTGTTTGTACCATTGTCTCATGACGAACTCAGGCGCTTTCAATATGAACATACAATGTTGGTGTCTGAATGGTGAGTGGTGTTTGTGTTTGATTAGGAACTTAGATAACTTCCTATCCTTGTCTGTAAACTCTTCGCTGAACCCATCGAATGATACACGCGCCGCATTTACAGGTGTCAAGTCGTCACCTAACGTATCCACCAATTCTATATAACCCTTATCTAATACATCTATTCTCATTTGAATTTCCTTATTGTTTCATGTTCCCAATTAAACCAATCCAATACCTCTACTTGTGATTTGTAAACCTGTAGTAGTTCACCTTTCTTCTTTATCATATCATCATCTAATTTTTCACCTCTACCGAATACCCATAGTAACTCAGGTCTAAGGTGTGCTAATACATCGTGGCAAGCTCTATGTCTTGGATGTCCATATTCTCCGTCGGTATTATGTGTTACTATCTTGGTATATTTTCTTTCCCTCAAAACTCTCAGTAATTCATAGATGAGTTTTTCTCTATAGTAATCCTCAGCACCTTTGAAGCCAGTCCAATGTTCATATTCGTGGATACCTATGTATCTCATACTATCTAAGAACTCTCTACGTCTAATATCATTATGATATTCATCAATCACCACAACCTTATATTCATCGGGATGAGATAGTAACTCAGCACCACCAAATAACGCCTCATCATCAGGATGAGCGACAATCATTATTTTGTCAATCACAATACAACACCTCTACATTATTATGTTCTTGTAAAAACGAAGCAGGTACATCAGAGGTAATTTCTCCGTGACATGCTTTCTCTAAAATTTCTTTCTTATGTTTACCACTCGCTAATAAATATATTTGTTTAGCTCTCATGATACTTTCGATACCCATAGTGTAAGCGTGGGTTGGAACATCGTCGATACTATCAAAGAACCTACTATTATCTTTACGTGTGTTTTCTGTCAGCTCTACTTTCCTTGTCAGAGAATCTCTTGGTGAGCCTGGCTCATTGAATGCTATATGTCCATTTGTTCCGATACCAAGTATCTGAATATCTATACCACCATTGTTCTGAATCATATCATCATATCTTTCGTTGGTGGGAAAATAACTATGTCTAAATTGTTTATACATGAATAAATTCTTTTCCATAAAATGTTCATATGAATATGGATGATTATATGGTAAGTCACAATACTCATCAAGATTATATGTGGTAATCTTTTTAGGATCCCAAGTCTCATCACGCATATATTTATATATACCAAGTGGTGTAGAGCCTGTTGCTAATCCTAATGTAAAATATTCTGAAAACATATTGAAGTTGATAGCATATCTGATATCCTCTACAACGTGTTTACACATCTCACTATAACTACTATAAGTATTTATTTTCATGTGGTAACCTCTATCTTTTGTATCTCTACATCATGTATATCCGTCACCTTTGGATATGGTAATGCAGGATACTTCAGCCCTTTCTTTGCTTTTCTTATTTCTGATTTACTTCCTAACAGATAAACATATCTGTGCTTTCTCAATTCTTTCTTTACCCAAAAATCTTTGGGAACTAAACCACGTAACTTTTCTATATCGTTAGTTCCATAGTATGGGAAGATTGTTCTACCATGTTGCCACTTACCATTCTCTTCCCACTTGAACAACCAACTGTCATTCGGTCTAACCTTGTTACCTTGATAAATCCAATTCGTTGCCTGATAGATAGTTCCAACGTGTCCCTCTTGTGGGTCAGCGTAAGATATCAATCCTTTTATATTTGGTTTGTTTTCTTTCAACCATCTAAACCCTTTACCTATCAGATATGATTCGATGTTGTCACCATATCCATCGTGTATGAATAATCTTACCAACTCATATACATTCTCTCTATCTATCTCAGTAGATATCGATGCGCCCGAATGTCTACCGATTGGGTCACCATAACATATAACACCAATCAGTTTCTCATCTTCCATATCAAAGAACTTGTGCTGACTACCATCAGAATAAAACAATCCTAAAGCCACACTACACTTTGTCCACTTATGCGAATAATGATTTTTGACAATCATCTCTTTCGCTAACTTTCTGTTTATTTGTCTAACAGTTAGTTTAGTGGTGTCTACTTTCATACTTGTAAATCTTGTAGATACTTTGGTACGTTCTTTTGTATATAATGTTGTATCACGAATGCTTCTATGAAATGTGTCATCAGAAAAAATAAACTTAGTAATGGTATGAATATCTTGAAGTCAAGTTGTAGTGTATCTATACCCACATACATTATGAGAACCATACCTATACTCTTGGTAAAGAATCCAGCCCCACTAAACGCGAGACTCATCACACTACCACGAGCTACTACTATGTATATACCAATACACATATGTAGTAAGTTTAGAAATATCGGTGCTAACACACCTAATAAAAAATAACTCATATAATAACCTTTATTTTAATGTCTTCCAAATTCTCCTCTTTTTCTAATTTGATGTATGTACCTACCAAACCATATACCCAATATAGGTAATACTATATAGTAGAAAAAGAATAACGATATACGTTCTTTTATTTGTTCTCGAACTGCCATATGTTTTGATGTAATTTTTTTACGGTTTCCCATATCTCCCAATCTAAGTCGAATCCTATACCATTGTTTATATAGTTAGAACCATTCTCTACACCTATAATATCAGTTCCCTCTTCTTCACAGTAGTAAGGTAGGAATGATGTAGCATCTTGTGAATCATATAATTCAGGATAATAACTTGTTTTAGTAACGCTGACACCATCAGGACTATTCACGTATCCCTTATCTATTGATGGCTTCCATTTGTTAGAACCATATCTGATAAGTAACTCACTTATTGTCTTACCAAGATTTCTTTCCAATGGTAATCTTGTAGGGAACCAACCAAATACTTTATAGAACCTGTCTGAGATATCACCATCCTTTTTGATAAACACAACTATTCTACCTGTCTTAGAATACAAATCCCAATCCTCACCATTATCCCAAGTTAGACACCAAGTTGTACCCTTACCAAATAGTTTGATAGCTTCGAATGTAAAAACCTCATACACTTTCCATCTATCAGTTTCCATAATAAATTGAGAACCATCTTCTCTGATTTGTTTGTTCGTTCTTTTCTGTTTACCTGCCATAATATTATTGAGGACTTTCCTGCAACCCTTTAGTAGAGTTCTCCGAAGTAGAATCCACATCGTTACGCCCTAACGTAACCGACTCATGAAAGTCCTCAAACTTTGTTACATTTACTTCATCACACATAAGTTGTACCCTATACCAATCTGATTTATAATGATTTATTCTTTCCACAAATTCATCATATCTCTTGTCAATAGATTCTTTCATAATAATCTTAGAATTTTGACGATTAGCTTTGTTCAAGTGTTTTGGTTCACCACCCCAAAACTCAATCAAGTCACTTGTTTCACTAATATCTATCAAAGTCATATTGTAACGATTCGTCATATGGGCTTGCCATATCCTATACTTTAACATTGAATGAGGCTCATTTGGGTAAAAGTCGCAATTATATTGGTTGATACCAAAACACCAATTAAGGTATTGTTGAAACCTAGCAAAGCCTGTAAGCCCTTGAATCCAATCTCTCCAATGATGATAGTACAAACTTCTCAATACACTATCTGTGCTTCTCCATATCGTAACCCAATTTATTTTCGTATATTTTTTATATGGAAAATCTTCATCAGGTTTATATTCATGATTCTCGTTATCGAATACTATTTTTAACTTATTGTAACTACTATTTGCCATTCCATCATTTCTGATACCAAGACCACGTTCCACACTATTCGTACCATGTTTCAATTCTGTTGCTAAGACGTAATCATACTTTGGATGTCTTGCCACCACGGATGGTATGAATTCGTTTAGTTCAGCTGAATCGTTACCACCGTGTGATGCAATAGTTCTCCCCAATAGCTGCTCACGCATTTCTTATCTCTACCCATTTACCATCAATCACAAATCCCACCGATATAATATCAGGACTATGTTTTAGTTCCCTAAGAACTTTCTTACTGATGGTTTCTCTGAATTTGGATTCTTCACCACCATTGATTTGGTGACGGTTGGTTTCTATCCACTCATCAATCGCTTTTTCTAATTTGATTGGTAACGTCAATTTTTCACCTGTATACTTTCAAACATACCTTTCAATCTTGGTTCCTCTGATAGTATCTTCATCAAATCTAAGGTGAGTTTATTATGTTCGGGATATTTAGACATCGTACTTATGAGATTAGCACCATACTCAAATGGTATCTGAGGTAAATCATACTCCACCATTATATTGAATTGTTCTATGAAAGAATTTATTGCGTCCTGTAAATCTTGTGGTAACCAATCAACTGCTAGTTTTTCCATTTTCTCCATGTAACTGTCTCTCTATTTCTTTTTTGTTATTCTTACGATCGTATTTCTTTTTATCTTTGAATACTTTTCTCGTCGGTATCGGATGAGTCGCATGTGTTAGACTTTTTTTCTTCTTCATATTCCTGTATCCACTTTTCTAAATCTTTGTTATTGAATAAGAAACCTACCCTTGATAACATTGGTCGTGTTCTCTGTATAAAACTATCTGATTGATGTTCCCTAAGTTTCTCAAATAAATAGTCAGATAATTTCATAAACAATAGAAACTATTTTCCTTCATGATAATCGTCAAGAGCATGTTTACGATTCTTCTCCTCATCGTAACGGATTCGCTCAATAAAGTTTCCGCTAGGATCCTTTTCGTATACGCTTCGACTTCCGTCTCGGTGAAGCTTCCCACCCTTCAGCAGGGCGTCTTCAAAAGCTATATGAGCAGGGTGTTCCCCCTCAACCACGAGAGCTAACTTTATATTCTCAAATTGTAGGAACGCCCAAGTGTCATCGCAGTATATAAGGTTTGCACCCCAATTCGCTATGTACCAATCTGCCGAAGTACGCACATCATCAACGACCAATCCTATGTGGTCTATCTTACTCATATCAATTTCTCCACGCTATGTACAGGTACAGTGAGCGTCTTACTTGTTTCTAAATCCTTGAGATGATACATGGTGGGGAAATGACTAATACCCATAACCACGCCGATGGACCCTTTCGGAAAGTCGTGGTGAATTTCGTGGTGGTCTTTTATAAGCCTAAACTTATCACCAACCCCAACACCTGCATGCTCTTGGCTGATTTTATGAAATGGCTTGGCCATCGTAATGAAAATATAATTTATCTAACATCTTATTCCATAACTTCTTCCAACGCGGTAGATTATAATCGCCTGTAGAAAATATAATATCCACTAATCCCTTACTATAGCCGTTAGCTAAATACTTTTCAGGCGTAAGGTCTGAATCATAATCCTGTAATATACGAGGAAGAGGTCCTTTATATCCCTCCTTTAATAACTTCTTACGTATACGGTTATTACACATATAATACCTACTTAGGGGGTGAGAGTATATTCTTCATACCTGTAATAACATTCTGAAGAAAGGGATTAGGTTCCGACTTTACTCTTGTAACCCTACGCTTGGTAGCTTTCTTTGGATTCACTTTCTTTGCTCTTGGCATAACAACTCCTATTCATTGGTGATGAGATGATACATAGCCATTCCCACACAAAACAAAGCACATGCTGCTAGGAACCAAACCACTATATACCCCTCGATAAAAAAATATTTACAAGTATCAGTACGCTTACCCTTTGGGG
>Ga0160423_10001322_pt1 | contig 20732 bp, 26 predicted proteins | sample CRUFie14St8metaG_FD_108191 | JGI IMG/M metagenome (GOLD analysis project Ga0160423, IMG submission 108191) | Marine microbial communities from the Costa Rica Dome - CRUD Field 142mm St8 metaG | ecosystem: Environmental > Aquatic > Marine > Oceanic > Photic zone | place: Costa Rica: the Eastern... | reverse complement strand
GTAGCTTCTTCTTCTTTTACTTTTGCACTTTTTAATTCTGTTGGTATATTCTGTGTGCATACAGGACAATTATCATTTTCTTCAAAAAAGTTTAATGTCTTTTTATGATTAGATAAATTGCTTTCTATTTTAGCTTCTAGTTTAGTTAAATCTTTTATTTTTTTATTTACTTTTGGCTTATTTTCTATACTTGCTTTGTGTTTTATGATTTCTTCATTGATTTTTTGTAAATCAAGTCTATATTGTCTGTCCGCCTCTTGATTTTGTTCAATTTTTGAACGAGACCTTCCCTCCGCCTCTCCAGCCCTGTTTTTTAGACTTTTGTAATGTTCTGAGGTCAATGTAAAGCTCTTATCAATTAAATCGCAGGAATGGCGAACCTCCAACACTTTTTTTGCCAAATCGCTCTGTTGTGAGCGTAATATCAAGTCCATCTGTGTAAAAACTTTAATATCAAGTATTTCTTCTACAACATCACGCCTGTATCTAGGTTTCATTTTCATAAACGGTTCATATGAAGATGAGCCTAATAATACGACTTGAATAAACGACCTATAATTTAATTTCATTATATTTTGTTCTAGATATTTTTGATAATCTACATTTGAGGCGTCCTGATTTATCATGTTATCACCTTCATAGATTTCAAATTTATTTGGTTTTATACCACGAATAACTTTATAAAATTTTGTACCTACTTGAAAGGTGACCTCAACTTCACAATCACCATCATTGATAGAGTTTACTATCTGGTCTTTTTTAATAATTCTAAAAGGTCTATTAAATAATACAAAACATAAAGCGTCTAGTAATGTAGATTTACCAGAACCATTTTTACCAATAACAAGTGTAGTAGGTGCTTCATCTAGATTGACCTTAATTGCCGTGTTTCCTGTGGAAAGGAAGTTTTTCCATGATATAGTTTTAAATGTTATCATTCTTGAGCTTCTTTATATAATCTATGTACAAAATCTTTCAATTGTTTCCTATCTAAATCTGTGTCTATTTGTTCTATATAATTACCTAAAAATGTTAGAGTATCTTCTCCTTGGTCTAATATGTCTTCTCTAACTGTAGCCGTTATATCTGAGGTATCATCATCAATAATACTTAACTCATATAAGTCTATTTCACTATGTAATCTGTTAACAAAATGTTCAAACATATCTTCATTGTTTTTAACACTTACATATAACTTGACATGAGTATTATTAAACTCTTTTACATCTTTACCATAATAATCATTTTCTTTGTCATTATAGTATATCTTTTTAAATATTCTCATAGGATTAGGTACTCTTGTTAACTCTCTAGTCTGAGTATCAAATATATGAAAACCTTTTGGGCATTTATAATCATTCCAAGTCATTTCATATTGAGTACCACAATAATATATTTGACCATCATCTGACTTTTTGTGAAAATGGCCAGATATTACTTTTTCAAATCTTTTAAATAAGTCTTTTTCTAAACCATGGTCATTAAAAAATCCAGTATGCATTTCAAAACCTTTTACTTCTAGGTGACCAAAACATATTTGTGCTGTTGATTGTTTTAATGCATTAACACTTTCATTGTAGGTATCATCACAAATCCAAGGTAGAAGTAATATTTTTAATTTATCAAATACAACCTCTTGTGGGTTAGAATATATTTTTACATTAGGACCTACATTTAATTGTTCTAATGCATTTACTTCATTAGTATTTTTAAAGTAGGTATCATGATTGCCTAAAATGATATGTGTATCTATATTCATCTTAGTTAATTTGTTCCAGAATTTGTGTTGAAAGTTATAAGCAGTTTGATGATTAATAAACTTTCTTCTATCAACAACATCACCAAGATGTACTAAACATTTTATATTGTTTTCTTCTAGATATGGAAAAAACAATTCTCTATAAAATCTGTTTTGGTATTCTTGGAAGACTGGACTATCATTTCTAACACCGAAGTGTGTATCATTCAGTAGAGCTATCTTCATCTAAAAATTGGTCAAGTTTTCCTTTTCGTTTTCGTGTTCTTTTAATTGGTGCTTCATCAGAAGTGGTATGTTTTTGTAAGAACTCAGAATACTGATTTCTATAATGACCGTCATCACCTTCATTTACTGCCATATCTTCATAACCACCTTCGGCGATAAGTTTTTCTTTGATTTTTGTCTGTTTTTTTTCTTTCTGTATTCTTCTTATAAAGGCATAATATATTATTTGTGTAAAGTATGCAAATGGATTATTTGATTTTTCTGGATTAAAGTTATCTAGGTATTGTAAACAGTTTTCTATACCATCAGAAATCATATCATCTCTAAATGTATAATTTATAAAGTTAGGTCTATATGATAGATGGTTTGCTATCTTTAAAAAGCATTCGCCTATGTAATTTGTAACAGGTGGTTTTTCTTCACCAGCGTCTTCAGCTTCGGTAACAAGTTTTTTGTACTCAACCATAGCGGCCAAAAACTCTTTGTTATTTACATAATGTTCTTTTTTCTTTTCTGATTTCATTGTATAATTATAATTTAAATACTAATAAATGTCAATGGTGAAAGGGTTATTCACACGAACTTTCTAATTCTTCTTCTGTTACCTGACCATCACTATCTTTCATAATAATTTTTACGACATGAGGGCATTTTCTTAAAGATACAATTGGGTAAAGATGTTTTTTACCATTTACAATAATATCTATTTGCATAGTTCCTCTATAATTGAATTGAGGATAATTAGTCATTTGCCCCATACTAGAATCAACACCTTGTGCCGTGTTCCAGGTAAATAATATTACTATTCCTAATACTAAAGTTATTATAAAATTTTTTTGTTTTTGCATATCAACCACCATTGACAAAAGTTAATTTATTTGGTATAATGAGCGTGCTAGTGATAGGGATGCTCCAGCTTCCAGAGGACGGAACTAGTGCAACTTGCCATCAGCGTCTTCAAAATCCAAGTTATCAAAGATTTCATTTATCTTCTTATTTGTTTCATCATCTACTCTTGATTTATTATATAATTTATTTTGTTCGGAAACAGGCGACTTTTTCTGTTCTTCTTGAACTTCTTGTAAATGAAAATCTTTTGCTAAAATTGTATAACTTCTATTTAAAGAATCGCCAGCTGCCGTTATAGTCATTATCTTATCCTTTGGTATGCTTACCTGTTCATCAGGAGAATATGCTGTCCATTTAACAAGAGCAACATAATCCGTTATGCCTGTCATTGTTAGTTTAGGAACATATTTTATTTGCATAGGTTTAACGATACTTAACCACTTAGATTTAGTATCTTGTTCAGACGGTATTGTACAAACTACATCATCACCATTAACTAGTTTTATTATCTTTGTTTCCATTTCTTAACTCCACTTGGTGAACTTCGTAATCAAAGCCTTCTTCGTTGTAAATATTTATCCTTTCCTTGAAATGTGATAAGGTATAGTTTTCCTTACCTTGATATGTTAAATCATCTGATATATCATATAAGGTCGCATTTGAATTGTTATCTTTCAATCTGAGCCCACGACCAATGCTTTGCAAGTTTCGTATACGACTTTTACTAGGAGAACTGAATACAATATTGTGTAAATTCCTAATATTGATACCAGTAGAAAAGGTGCCGTAACTAGCAATAATAATACTGTTATCACTCTTTTCGGTAATGGCTCTAATTCTTTCCCTTTCTTCGGTGTCCACTCCTCCGTATACGAAAAATACTTTCTTGTTTTCATTTTTATCCTCTATAAGTTTCTTTAATATCGTACCATGTTTTTCAACATATTGAAATAAACATAGTGAGTTTCCTTCAAGAGATAAACATAAGTTTCTAATATATTTATTTCGTATCTCATTTGACACCAAGAAGTCCATTTCTTCTTGATAAGATTTATCTTTTAAGAAATCTTTAGACATATTATCGTGTTGTAATACTAAACAATATATTTTTAAATCTGCTAACTGTTTGTTATCTTGTAATGTTTTAGTAGATATAACTTTATTAACAGCACCAAATAAACCCTCTAATACAAGTTTATGTGTTTTACTATCATCTAAAGTGCCTGTTAAACCTATACGATACTTACAGTTTTCTAGTTTTGTAAGTATTTTAGTTAATGATACGGCCTTAAATAAGTGTGCTTCATCACCTATTACACAACCAAATTCTTCAAACCACTTTTTAGGCATTTTATAGATTGATTGCCATGTACTAATATAAACTCTTTTATCAGAGTGTTTTTCATGACCTTGATATATTCTATGAACATGAGCAGAACTATTCCACCCATAGTCTTTAAAATCCTTATATAATTGTTCAACCAAAGAAGTGGTCGGAACAACTATTAAAATTTTATCGTTTTTATCAACACATCTTATCAGATTAAACCGAACCATCAGATAAATTATTAGAGATTTTCCGGACGCCGTTGGAGATAGTAATAAACATCTATGTTTTCTAAGACTATAAGCAAATGCTTCTTTTTGATAATCTCTAACAGTAAAAGGAATTTTTAGAGCTTCTATAAACTGGTCTATTTTTTTATCATCTACATCAGCGTCTTTTATATCTGTTTTATCTACTACTGATACATTGTTTTCATCACACCAATTTAATATGTAAGGGTATAGACCTGTGTATATTTGACCTGTTGCATATGAAAATAATCTTATTTTACCATCCCAATGTCTTGAACGATATTGTGGCATAAACTTAAAACCAGGCACGCTAAAGGTAAAGTATTCTCCTAAATCACGGCGCACATCTTCATCAGCGTCAACTGATAAATGTACATCATTTTTCTTTTCTAATATTAATGTTCTCATTTAAAACAAGGACCTACAATCCAACCTACAAGTGATTTTCTAATGCCTTCTATAACTGGATTTACTCTATGCCATAAAAAACTTGTAAAGACTACCATATCACCTTTTTTTAAATCTAAGACAACATAATCATCTTTGTTATCTTTAGGTGTAGTCATACCAAACTCTAACTGACCACCTTTGTAATCATCATTTAGTATTAAAGAAAAAGAGATTTTTCTTTCTCTACGATTAGGATATATCTGACCTTTATCAATATGCCAATTATAGTAATCACCTTTGTTATATACTGTGTATTGAAAGTCCTCTATATCTGTAATATAATACATCCATTCTTTATCTCTATTGGCTTGCATAATATAAAAACTCATAAGATTTTCTATTCTTTTATTTTTAATAAATGAAACCTTAGACTTTCTTGCTGGTGTAATGCCTTGATTGTCTAGTTTACCTTCTGCTAATTTTACACTTTCACCTTGATTAATAATCTTATCTATCATTTTATCCTCCACGGCACCTTGAATAACATGATAGCATTGGTTTATGTCGGTATACATTAGATAGCACCAGAAGTAAACTTTTTCCACTCAATAGCATTTTTAATAGCAAAACTTCTATTTGATATTTGGCGTACTGTTGATTCTAAAAAGTCAACAACTGTTTGTAGGTATTCTACTTTTTGTGTGAGTTTAATTAGGTCTTCATCTGATTCTAGATACTTATCTATATCTTGTTTAAGTATTTTTAAATCAAATGGTTTTTGTTTGTAGATTTCAGGACTTGCTTTTCCTGTGTAGTATTCCCATTTAACCTTTTTCATTATATTAACATCAGTCTTTGCTCGTGTTAATAATAACTTAAAATTGTTTAAATGTTTTAAATATTTGTTGTGTAACTGTGGTGTTTTTAGAGATTCTAAATCCAACTCAGCGTCATTGATTTTAAGGTCCTTATCGGCCTGTTGTTGTAATTCTTCCAATGTCATAATAAAGTATTATATCAGCTTTTGTATTGTATGTCAAGGTTCCTAAGTGGTTGTAACAGATGTAGATGAGGCTCCACTATCGGCAAACTCATAGTATTTGTATGAAAAAGTAATATCACAAGATAGATATGCTACATCGCCTGCTTGTTGGTCATAACTAAGACCACCTAATGATGTAGGAAAAGTATCTCTAAATCTTACTTCGGTAACTGGATTATTTTTATTTGTTAATACAGTTAATGTGGCGTCTGAATATACACCACCCTCTTTTGCAGGTTGATATTTGCCACCTAAACCTGGTTCCTCAGATATTTGAGCTGATGAACCTGGAAATCTATCATTACCAGCTTCTGCTAAATTTTTAAACTCAGTATGGTCTTTTGGAAATCCTAGACCTACTAACCAACCATGTATCTCACGGTAGTTTTCTAAGTTTTCATCTACTAAGAATGTCATATTTAAATCGCCATAAGTTAGTTTATCACCAGGATATGGCATATCTAATAATGGTGTCTTCTGTGTACCAGAACCTAATTGTATTCCTGGTATATTTACAGTAGACACAAAAAACTCCACCTTCGGCAATTTAGCAATACTAAATTTAAATTGCGTAGGTGAAGCGTAGTCTAATTTTGTGGGTTGCCTTTCAAAGGCGTTTGTTGTTGTCATTTAAAACCCTATTTTACGATATAATTAACACCTCTATATGTGCATTGTATATCTTTACCAACTCTCCATGGATTTTTAGGTTCTTTGCCTTTTCTCCATGCAAATATTTTTTGTTTTATTTTCATAGTTCCTCCTATATTATATCTTTAGGAGAACTTTTCAGCCATGTTCTATGGCACCTTTCGGTATAATTATTTATCCAAATAAAAAAGGGGAACCGAAGTTCCCCTTTCATAAACACTTCGTAAGAAGTTAAGATTACATTAAGTTAGCAACCTGTACTCTACGATAGTATCTGTTAGCGTTTGCATTTCCAGAACCTGTTTGAACAGCAGCGTCACCAGAACCAGCTTCAGCAAATGGGTTAGCAATTAAGCCATACCTAGTTTTGAAACCGATTTTTGGTTGGAAACTGTCTTGTCCAACTGCTCTCACCATTTGTAGTGGAACATATGGGCAATAGAACAGACCAGCGTCATAAGGGCTTGTGCCTTTATAACCACAAACGAAATATTGTTTTGCAACACTATTTGCTGAATATGGGTCAACATAGACTTTAAATCTACCATTTAACACACCAGCAAAAGTATTTCCTGTGTCATCAACATTTAAATTGTTGTTTAACGCAGGAGCGTAATCTAATACACCAGCCATTTGAAGTGCCGAAGCAACATCAGATGAACAAATAATTAAATTACCTTTACCTCTACGAGTTCTGTAAGCAATTGTGTTAGCTTCTCTTTCAACTTGGAACATAAGACCTTTAAATCTCTCAACACTCCAACGACCATTACTGTCTGTATCTAAATCAAAGATACCAGCAGAAGTAGTGTTAATAGCGTTAACAGAACCAATCGCTGTAGATGAAGAATCTGAAGCACCAATTTCAGCATTGGTGTAGATTGTTCTAACTACTTCACGGTTGATTTCAGCAAGAATCTCAGCAGACAAAATGTTTGCTAATTCAGATTCAGCGTCTAGACCATGAATTGCTTTTAAGTCTTGTGCTAGTTCCATTGTGTACTCAGCTTTTAGAGCTCTAGACTTCGCTGTTACGGTTGATTTCTCAATTGAGAAAGCCATTTCAGCAAAGTTATTTCCTGAATCTTCACCTAAAGATTCAGCAGCCGCTGTAGTCATTCCTGTACCAGTAGTAAATGTACCAGCTGGGGAATCGTTTAACAACGCTGGGTTAGAACCAGAATCAGCTGTAGATGAAAATCCATCAACAGCAGAACCTTCTTTGTTCCTACCAGAGAAGTCTGTATCAGCAGCGTCAAATAGAGCTTCTGTACCTGATTGAGTGCTAAATCTAGCTCTCATTGCAAAGATAAGACCTGTAGGTCCAGTCATTGGTTGTACACCAGCGATATCATAAGCAATAAGGTTAGGCATAGCTCTTCGTACTAATGAAATTAGGATTGGGTCCCAATTGTCAACATTACTACCTGTTACATTGGCCGGAGCCTCAGATAGAAATGCTTTGTCTTCTTTGAGAGCTCTTTCTTGGTTCTCTAAGATGACACTTGTAACGGCTCTTCTGTAAGTATCCTTAACTTCTGGAAGTTCAGGATGGTCTAATACAGGCTGCCATTTTTTTTCATAAGTTTCCGATAAGTACATATCTTCCTCTCTCCTCTATTTACTTGACAACTTAATGTCTTTTGTTTTGCTAATAGCGGCGGTATAAGCAGCCATTGCGTTTGATAAATCTTCTTGCGAAGCTTCACCACCTACCGCTACATCATCTATGTCATCCGAAGATGAGCTTTCACTTTTTGCTTCAAAGTAGGACTCTTTAATAGTCTTTACTTTTTTTGCAAAATCTTCTTCTGATGAATACTCAACACCTTCTACAAGACTGTCAAATTTTTCTTTAGCTGTATCAGCCAAATCATATGAATGTTCATCAATGATTTCTTGGCGTTTATAGCCACCATTGACTTTATTCATTTCAACATTCTTTTCAATTTCTTCGTTGAGTTTCTTTTCTAAATCTTCTATCTTAGCAGCTTGGTCTTCAAGAACATCATACTTTTCATCTGGTACATCAATGTAATGGTCTTCAAATAATTTTTTAAGACCACCGATAAAGTCTTCGGCAATTTCTCCTTTAATGCCTCTCTCTATTGCTAGAGTGTTCTCTTTCATCCATTCTTCAACTACATAAGACAGATATGAATCTACCTTTTCAGTTAATTCAGATTTAGATTTTTCAATTTCTTCATCAAATTTCTTAGAATATTCTGCTTGTAATCTTTCTGATTCTGCTTTCACTTTTGATTTGATTGCAGCTTCAAAGATTGTAGCAGCTTTTTGTTTAAATTCTTCTGATAAATCAGAATCGCCAACTAAAGCTTCAACATCTTCCTTAACATCAATGTCTTCATGATATCCAGCTTTCATAGAATGTTTTTTCTTTTTCATGCCTTCTTCAACATCTTTGTCTTTTACTTCTTCCTTGTCTTTAGCTTCAACGACTTCTTTATCTTCTGAATCTTCAACTTCTTCGTGTTTGCCTTCGTAACCTGCTTTCAAGTGTGATGGCTCTTGGCCTACTTGTGCAGATTTTGAAACGGCGTCTACGACTTGTTTAACCTTCTTAGTAGAATCTGGATTGCTGTCTGTTGGTTTAACCACAGGTGAACCTAAATCTTCAGCGTCATTCATGCTGGCGATATGAGATGGTTCAGCAGGTACAGCATTCTTTTTAGGAGCGTCTGCCATTGGATTAGCAGCTGCTTCTTCTACTGTTTCAGGTCTGTTTTCTGATTCTGCCATTGAAAATCTCCTCTTGTCTTTATAAGCTTATAAAAACCTTTATCAGGTTTAGATAATATTTATAAAATTATAGTTTTCTAATAAACTCTCCAAAAATCTTTATCTTTTTTTCTTCTAAAGCTTTTTGTTTAGTTTTAATCATCTCCATTTTCCACGCCTCAATGTCTTGTTCAACAAGAACACCGTTGTCCCATACCCATTCTTTTCCTTCCATAATGCCTTCTACGAAAGCTTGAGGAGCAGAAGGGTCTGCCACAATATCAGCGGCGGTTGCTAACATAAAGTCATTCTTTACATAACTAGCGCCGTTGCGTTGTTCAATGGAACCCATGCCCCTTGATGATACTCCCAATTGAGCACCTTCATCAATAAGACCTTTTACAATCTTACCATAAGGCGTGTCCATGATTTTAGCTTCACCAATAAAGTTATCACCATCTGGATAAAGTTTCTTAATCATATGGGAAACTCTTTCTAGATTTACAGTAGGTCCGTCAGGATGTCCTAACTCACCAAATGCACGATTTTTATTGATAAATTCTGAGTTATATCTTTTTACTTCGGTCATTAAAATATCTTTCGGATATACACGACCATTTCTATTTTTTATATTAGACTGTAAAAAGACACCTTTAATTGTGTAATTTTTCTTTCCGTTTTTTTCTTCAACAAGGTATTCTGCTGAACAAACTTCTTCTGAAATTAATTTCATATTACATCTCTCTCTTTTTGGTATATACTATTTATACAATTTTTTACCTAAACTCTACAATAATTGTATAATTATCGCCGTTAGCAAAGTTTTTTGTTGATAATAGTACATCTCCTGTTGGTGTTGTTGCGTTATTTGGTATGGTATTACCATCTGTTCTAAAGTCAAAATAACCTTGACCAGATAAGAACATCGCTGTTGCATTAGTAGCGCCATCCCAAATTAACTCAACACCAGACTTACTATCAGAAGTATTAATTGAATAATAAACTTTAGATATAAGTCTATTCCCATCCTCAGTCATAAAGGTTGTAGCCGAAGCGTCAACCTTAGTGACCAAGGTCTCTCCTGTTCCGTCTGAAAAGTTTGTTAGTTTGGCAACAAACTTAACGCCAGATGTATCAGATATAGTTTGTGTAGTTACTGTATCAGCCATCTAGAAACTCTCCGTTGCCTCACCAAATCCTTCTTTTTGCATTGTTAATAAAGCAAAACCAGATGATGAATTTGTTGTTGTTGCTTTAATATCTCCACCTGTTGCTGTTGTATTTGTTGCTGTATTTTTAATTACAGCACCATAGTAGTGGCCTGAACCACATAAGTTTATAGCGGTAACATCAGATGAAGCGCCTTTAAATTCTAAAAGTACCTCTCCTATACCTACACCATAAACAATATTTGTTATATGTAATTTAGCACCATTGCTGTGGTCGCTCAAACCTGAAGCGTCAACGGCAGCCGCTGTCGCAGCTGAATCAGCATTCCAGGTGAGTAATACTTTGGCATGGTGTTTTGTATCAGATAATATTTTTGTTGTAACTGCCATAGTTCCTTTACACCTCTATTTGTTTTAATTGCTCTCTTACTTCAAGTTCTATATAATCTAAAAGCTTTTCTTTTTCTATTTTATGTTTTTCACAAACTGATAGAACGCATTTTTCTATACTGTCTGTAAAATCTTTATCAAGTTCCTCATAAGCACATTGTTCATCATCTAACATCATAAATAAGTCAGTAGCCGCCTCTTTCATTAAGGGCGACAAAGACTTAAATGCCACAGAATCATGAATATTATAATCTTCAATAATATTACTTAGTTTCATCTGCTGATAAATCTATTTCTGCTTGACCATCTTTACTATCAATAACATTACCTTCTCTATCAAAAGAACCAGGTTCTGCTATTTCAGGTTTAGGGTCGCTGTAAGGTTCTGCCTCACTAGGTATTGCCTCTGCTGTATTAAACATATTAGCCGCCATTTTTTTTCTCTCAGCGTCTAAAGCGTCGCCTACTTTACCTCTTAAAGCATTTTTAAAATCTTCACCAGCTTCATTATTATTACCTGTTGATAGATTATCTATAAACGATTTTATTTGTTCACTCATTCTAAGTCATCCTCCAATGGTGTATCATCCATCTGAGCCATAGGGTCTTGAATGATACCTTGTTTAATTTCTTTCTTAATTTGTGCGTCCATCTCAGCGATTTCGCCTTCGCTTTGTTTCAACACATTTTTTCTAACATAATCTACACTATAAAACTTACCAATATATTGACTAATTTCTTGCACCATTTGTAGTCTTTCTCTCATCATTTCAGTTTGCTTTAATTCAGCAAAATGACCATCTTGGAGAAAGTCATAGTTTATGTTATTGTGAATTTTATTCCAGTCTTCCTCAGCAATAACTTTCTTTAATACTAATTGTGTTTTTAATAAGTCATTAAATAACTCAGTAAATTTCTTTCTTAATCTTTGGACAAATTTAGTAAATTTAAGTTCATCTCTAGTAATTTCACTTGAACGACCTAAACTAAAACCTTGTTGTGATTCTAATCTACTTACAGGTACATTCAATGAACGATATAGTTTCTTTTGGAAATATTCTATATCAGCTACTTCACCTAAATTACTTCCGCCAGGTAGTGTAGATATGTCTGTTCCTCTACCACCTTCTCTACTTGGTAACCAAAAGTCTTCTAACATTGACATATAGTTTCTATCATCTCTGATTTCACCTGTTGAAGCGTCATAAACAAGTTTGTTTCTATATCTTGCCATAACATCTCTTAAATATGCCTCAGCTTTTACTTTTGGTAAATTACCAACATCTACTTTAAAGATTCTTCTTTCAGGCGCCCTTGCTATTCTGTAAATAACAACAGCGTCTTCAATCATCCTTAATTGATTTACAGGTTTAATTGCCTTATGCAAATGAGATAATATTATATTTTTTGATTGGTCAATTAATCCTGAGCTGCAAAATGCGATTGTATCGGGTGCGATTTTAATACCGCCACCAGATGTTTGACCTGAAACGCCTTTTTCATTGTAAAGATAATACTCTACATATTCATCAACCATTGTTAATGAGGCTTTACCTTGATTGCCATCAGGTCTTTTCTTTCTTACTTCTCTAATTTTTTTAATCTTTCTAGGGTCTAAGTATCGTAATTCTGTAACACCTGATACAGGAGAATTACGGTCTATAATTATTTGATATGCAATTCTACCATCTACATACCATCTTCTAAAAATGTCATGACCCTTTGTGTTAAAGTTCATAAGTTTTAACACAGTTCTAAATTCAGATTCTATTTTTCTTTTGATATCATCACCATAAGGAACACTATCAGTATTTACTCTAACAGGGTCTTTATTTTCATTAGCGACAATAGCTTCGTTGATAACATCCTCAATTGCCATATCACATTCAGGATGTAAAGAGATTTCTCTGTATCTACGGATTAAATCCGCCTCAGATTTGGCAGTACCTTCAATATCAAGGTACTGACCAAAATAACCTCCGCCAGCAACGACCTGGGTTCCGTCATCCGCTGGCGAGGTTGTAAAGTTTTGTTTCGGGTCCTCAGTCTTCTTTACTTTAGTAATCTGAAACCCAAATAATTCAGCCATAATTTAACTCCTATCTTGTATCAATATTTATACGACCATTATGTGGTTGTATTACTTTCAAAGAATTGATACTTAAAGGTTACATCAAAAGTTTCAATAGCGTCATTTGTATCATATGCAAGAGCAATAGCCGCTATGTCGGTAGGGAATACTCCTCTTAATGTATATGATTTTAATGTGCTACCATTTCTATCTAATTGGTCAACAAAAGCGTCAACTTGATAGTCTGTTGGATTAGTTAAACCTTCACCATCAGTCATATTGTTGATACCATTTTGCCATCTTTCAAAAGCGTTTCTTAATCTAAATGAAGTATCATTTAAAATAGTAACAGTCCAGTCAGCAAATGTTCTTTCACCAGCAAGTTTAATTTGTCTGCCTCTAAATGGGACAGTAACCTCACCGATTTGCATTTGTGGTAACTGAGTACCTTGACACAAAAACGCCATGTCTTCTATTTCGCCACCAACTTGAGCATAACCAGGAAAAGGTAAGGTTACCTTAAACTGATTGGCACGAGCACCACCGCCGACAAGTTTAGCTTTGAAATCTGATATATTTGCCATCTTTTTTCTCCTCTAAATTATCCAGCGACTTCTTCAAATGCAACACCTGTTCGTGTAGCAACGAATTTAAGTGTAATGAAATTAATTGAACGAGCAGGTTTCACAAAGATTTCTGCTACAAATTCATTTCTATCAATAACACTACCTGGGTTATTTGTATCATCACATACTACTAAAAAGTCTGTGATACCTCTACGACCTTGTACATCTCTTAGGAAAGGTTCTACAATGTTTCTAAAGTTTGCTCTTGTAAATTCATCATTGAACTCAAAGAGTTGGAATTTAGCAGCTGTAGAAATTGCTTTCTCTAATGTAATGAAAAGTCTTCTTACATTTATTCTATCAAATGCACTTGGTGTTGTAAGAGCAGTTTTATCTCCAAACAATACTGTACCTGTACCTGGTAATGTAACAACAGGGTTGATACGAGCTGGGTATAAAATATCTCTTTGTGCTTTTGTAGGATTATATGCAAGTTTAACAGCACCTCTTACGATACCACGATTAAATCCAGCAGGACTAAACCATGAATCAGCAACAGCGTCTGCTCTAGCACATAAGCCAGCAACATCACCATTTAGTGGTACAAATCTATAAACATCTGAATATCTATCATACATTTGTTTATAACCACTATCAAATACACAATAACTAGATGACCTTCTTGAATCAAAAAAGTCTTTAACATTTTTAGTTTGTGTATGAGAGTTTGAAACATTAACAACATCCGCTCTTTCTGGACTAGCAAAGACAATAGCGTCTTTTCTTTTCTCAGCAACAGTTACTAAGTTATCAATATGTGTTCCATCTCCTGAACCTGCTATGATTAGACCAACATCTACTGTGTCTGGGTCTTCAAATCTTTCGTAAGCAGATAATTTTTGTGCATTAGATACACTTGAACCATCCGAACCACCAGATAATGATTCTAATGTTGGTGTATCAACAGCAGTATATGTTGTACCAGCTGCATTGTTACCCCAATTAGTACCTGATGTATTGTGGTCCATCCAGTATATGAAATTTGATTTTGTATAAATTACATCTGGATAATAGTTTGTGTCGCCTTGTGGTGTTTTAGCGTCAGCGGCTTTTGACAAACTAGAAAATGTTTCAATAACATCTCCTGGTACGCCTGTAATTCCGCCATCTTCATCTACCACTACGACATGAAGTTCATCGCCAGAACCTGAACGGTCAGAAACATATGCTGAAGTTCCTGGAGCTCTATCTACTGAATCGTAATATCTCCATCTTCTTCTAACATTTGCACCATCTGTAATGGTTGTTTCTAAACCACCACTTCCAGCTTCCTTTTGAACAATTGTCAAAGTGTGTGTGGAAATGCCAGTTATTCTGTATTGTTTTCCGTCATCATAGTCATTTGTAGCCGCTGTTGTTGAAAAAGAAATGATATCGCCTACATTTAAGGCTGTACCATCTGTTACTACAATTGTTGTATCGCCGACAGCTGTTGAGCTATCATTGACAGTTGTAGCACCTTCTTCTTCATAAGCAGTTGCTGTTGGACAAGTTGACACTAACAAATTGTTACCCCAAGCACCAGCAGTTCTAGCTGCAAAGTTTCCAACAACACCTGAACCATCAGCGTAGTTGTCTTGATAATGGGTAGTATTCTTAATCTGTAAACCACAACCTGTTGTAGTTGCGTTTACCAGACTAGTGGTTGTTGCTCGTACTACTCTTAAAGCATTACTATATTGTAGAAAGTTAGCAGCCGAAAAAAACGCCTCAAAGTTGTTTGAATCTGGCTCGCCAAATGTATCTACTAACTCAGCCTCACTAGATATTGCTACTATTTCCTCTAAAGGACCTTTGCGAAATTCTCCAGCAATGGCGCCAATAGATGTTGATACAGCAGGAATAATCCTAGTTAGGTCTCTTTCCTGTACGAGAACACCTGGTGATACTTGAAATGCCATAGGTTATTCTCCTTTAATTAGCTAATTTAGTGTTCATTTTTGTATTTTTTAAATACCCCATAAACAAAGATTTTCACTACTTCTATTTATATAAACCTTATTCCTTACTCACCCTTACGGACAACAGGATTCCAGACCGTGCCGTATTCATCAGCAAAAGGCTTTTCTTCTTCTGGTAAACCATCATCTACAAAACCAAATGGTGCCATATCTTGTTCTATGAGATTTTGTTGTTCAGCATACATTTGATTTCTGATGTTGATATCTGTTAACTCTTTAAAATAATCTTGGTTTGTTGCCCACCCAAATATAATTAGACAGGACATTAAATCATCATTACATCCATCTTCTGCCATCCAAGAGTTTCCTCTCCTAGAAAATGTTGACATCTCACCTATAATATTAAAGTCATTGATAATGATTTTGTCTGATTCTATAATAGTCTTAATATTTGAACAACCTATTTTTTTAATTTGTTTAGTCATTCTAATACCTAACTGAGAACCACGACCACTAAATGTGGCACCTAAAACTTGACCAGCTCTACCTCTTTGTGTAGTCATTAATAGATTATCGTATTCTATTTCAAATTGTAAAGCGTCTGATATTTGTTGACCTATATCGTTTACTTCAACCAATGTGTGTGCATGATTATAACCATTACACACTTCAGCAATTACATTAGGAAAAACAAAAGGTTTAATTTCATTATTTCTATATACAGCGACCACTTTGTAAGGTACTTCTGTAACATCAAATATTATAAATGCTGAGTAATCTTTTTCTGTGCCTCTTGCAACATCAACAGTACATACATATACTCTATCTTTTTTAGGTTCTTCATACATTTCTAAACCACCTTTTGATTTTATAGGTGTAACATAAGGTGTTTGTTTAATTTTTGCTGGACTTATAAGAGTATCAATAGAACCTAAAAATTCACATTCAAACTCAGATTGAAATTGCTCTTGTGAGGTATTTCGTATTGTTTCTTCTTTCCATTTTTGGTCTCTACCTGGCACTTCTGACCAATGAACTTCTATTGGTATATAATTATTGTTTTTATTTACAGCGTCAACCCATAACTTGTAGTACATATTCATACCATGTGGTGTAGATACGATTATCATTTTTGTAGATTGACCAGATGTAATTGTAGGATATACAGAACTAAAAAATTGTTCGGCAATATTTGATGGCACAAAAGCAAACTCATCAAGGAATATAATGTTGTATGAACCACCACGAATTGCACTTGATGATGTTGAGGCGGCCACAATAGTTGATTTGTTTTCTAATTCAATAGAACCTTTGTTCCAATTTATTACACCTTGTTGTAACCATCTAGGTAAATTTTCATATGCTAATTGTAATCTACCTAATATATCTCTAGCAGTAGATGATTTGTTTGCTAAAATAGCAATATTACAATTAGGATTAAATAATGCGTAATGTAAAAGATAAGATACAATTGTTGTAGATTTGCCTGATTGTCTAGGTAGTTTACAAATTGTAAATCTTTCATTATGCATGGTATCAACCATTTTTTCTTGAAAGTCATATAAGTTAAAAGGCACTAGACCTTTATCTAATGATACAATTTGTACATAATTTTTAATAAAATATAAAGGGTCGTTTTGACACTTTGTAAATTCTTTAATTTGTTCTTCTGTAAATTCAACAGGAACATTTATTTTTTTTAAATTAGGATTTCCTAAGTAAGCGTCAGACATATATACCCTCTATGTGTGTATATCCAAGTTTTATAGCTGTAGTTACTCTTTGACTACCTTTAATTACTTTTAATAATCCTTGTTTGTAAGGTTTGCCTAAAGCACCGACTTTACCTTTATTTGTACATTTATGTACTTGAATAGGATTAATCATATCAGCACCATTTAATATATCTTCAAGAATAAATCCGTGTTTAGTAATTGCTAAATCACTTATCTTGAATATCTCCTTGTTTGGCGTCAATGACTGCGCTTTCAGTATTTTCATTTTTCTTTAACATCTTTTGTAGTTCTGCTGTTGAACCTACAAATAGAGCATTTTGAATTTTTGTATCAGCAGTTTTTGGCAATTCTTTTAAATCTTTTAGTTTCTTATTTAAATCTTGTAATTTGTCAACAGTATCACCTACTTGTCTAATACCATTTAATGCTACTTCATATGCTCTTGGATGTTCTCCTTCTTTTGCGACCTGTAATATGCCGTCTATTGCCTCTTGACCTTTTTTGATTAAATCATAATATGCTTCTCTTGAATAATCATGGTCATTATCTACATCTGTTTCTTTATCTTCTTTTCTAGGAACAATATCAGTTTTTTTCTCAGCCACAATTGGCTCAGAAGGCATATCTATTCCCAATAATTCGTTTATATCTTTACTCATAATACTATTTAGGTTGAAATATATAGTTAATTACCATTCTATAATCGTTCTTTATGGGGGCTGAACTACAATGCCAAGTATGTGAATCAAATAAAACGCCTGTACCTTTTTTTGGTTTATATTTAAAATCTGGTTCTGTATTTACATTTAAGTATGATGTTGGTTCTTTCCAAAACTTAGTTTCACCATCACTATCATTTACATAGTAGATGAAACTATATGCACCATCTTTAGGTTGTCTATCTCTATGTACTGTATTAAAATTATCTTTTGTAAAACCAGTTTTATTAAATAATAAATTTGCCTTTATTCTATACCAATGTTTAACATTAATGTTTGCATACCTGGCTACATTACACACTATATTATAATAAGCAGACCTAATATCGCCATCTTCATTTAAAAAAATATGAGTTAATTGTGGTTGTTCTATTAAATTATCACCTGTTTGTTTTACATCAGGTCCATAAGAAGTTGTTTCATGATTAAAATACCAAGCAAATTTACTAGGACTTATCATTAAATCTTTTAAATTATCTTGTATATCTTTTGGTAAAAAATCTTTAATTACTTTTATCATTAAATAAATCTAGGTCCAACAAACCAATAAGTTAATGTTTTTCTAACACCAGAAGTAACAGGTGTTACTCTGTGTTGCATATGAGATTTAAACATTACAGCATTACCAGGTTTTCTAAATTCTTTTACTGTTTGAATACCACCTTCAAATATTTCTAGGTCACCGCCTTCGTATTCTTCATCCGATAAATTTATTAGTAAAGTCCACTTCATATCAAAGCACTCTGTTGTTCTAACATCAGCGTGCCAACCATACTCTTGACCTTTTTCATATATGTTATAGTTTAATAAATTAAAATCAGTAGGTTCAAATAAACTATAACCGCCGTGGTCAATATTTGTTATCTTACATTTTTCTAAAAGATTTCCTAGATAATATGCAACATCTTTATATCTTACTGTTCTTACAGTAGAAGTTTTTGTAGCATTTTTAGCGGGCAAATCAGGACCTTCTTTTTTATCTACATAATTTAATCGTATACCCTTATTAAATTCAAGTACCTCTTTTTTGTTATATTGATTTTCTATAATAAAATACATTATTTGTGTCCGTAGTTATGACTAGAATCACCCCAACCTATATTCCCAATAGGCATTATATTAAAGGCAATTGATTGTCGGATTTTATCACTTGTATTTTTCTCCACCATGTGTGGTAAATGAGAAGGAAAATAAATGCAAGAATTGTTTTTTGGTTTATATGTCCAAGATGTTGAGTTAAAATCATTATACTCTGTAGGTTCTATTGTATAAGATGTTTGAAATGCAAAGTTGGTAAAAGTTAACGCTGTATGTTGTTCATCATTATTAAAGTAAAAAACACCACTATACATACAATTATTATGATTATGAAAAAAACTACCTTCACCTGGCTGTGTTTTAGTAATCCAAGATGTTGTTAATCTAAAATCTGTATTTTCATATCTAAGAACAGTATCTTTAAATTTGTAAAACTGGTCTAATATCATATTACCTAAAAAACTTAATTCAGGCACATCTTGAAAAAGATGAATTGTTTTAGTTCTTATATGATTTTTTTTGTGTTTATCATTATATTCAATGTTATTTGCAACATCTAAAATGATTTTTTCTTGTTCTTTAGATAAATCAAATTTGCATGGATGACATACAAATGAAAATAAAGGTAATACATGAAGTTTGTCTTGCATAATCTAATCACCAATCACATTACTATGATTATTTATTATAAATTTTTCCAGCTACTATCAGAGGGGTCCCAGCGTTTAATAACTTGGCCAAGTTGTCCATCAAGTTGGTCACCTAAAGCTACCCACCTGGAATTGTCTTCATCCCAATTTGTGATATATTGTTTTGTAACAGTTTCACCTTCATCACCAAGGCCTTGATATTGTCTTTGTGTTTCAGTAGGTTCAGTAACAGGCGCCACCCAATCATTATCAGCATTTAATGTCCAAGAAGAATAAGGTTTAGGTGAGATAAATATATCTTTTTCTGAATCGTAAGTATAACCTATGCTAGCAAATTGTTTTCTTTGGCTATTGTTATATGAACATTGTTTCCAAGTTCCGCCCATTTTATTATTTACATATGTTTCTGCTTCAGATGACCAATCACCACCATTAGCAGCTATTTCATCATTGTCAAATACATTGACATCTATAACTACACCTGAACCATCTATTTTTGCAAAATGAGCCATACTAAGACCACTTACTTAATTTTTTGAAGTGATACTGTTCATTCATTTTGTACACTCCAGAATTAACTGTTACTTGAGCGCTAGGTTCTACAACAATAACTATACCTGAACCACCTGCTCCTGTTGTTTGAGGTCCATTTGAATATCCTAAATTAACGGCACCACCACCGCCACCTGTATTAGCAGTACCATTAGTGGCATTTTGAAAAGGTGTTGAACTATTACAAGCTATTTTAGCTTCACCTTGGCCTCCGCCTCCAAAACCACCTGTGCAAAATTTTAATTCTGGTGCGTGTGGTGTAGCCGGTATAAAATTATCACCTGCTGGGTCGCCGTCATTAAATTGAGTAGCTTGACCGCCTCCGCCGCCACCAAAAACTCCACATTGACCTAAACATTTTGGAACTCCGTAAGGCAATAAAACTTTTCCGAAACCACCTATTCCACCACTCATTACTGTATCACCGCCTTTACCTCCGGCGCCACCGCCTCCGCCTCCTTGTTGGAAGCTTCCGCCAGCACCACTATTAAAACCTTCGTTAGCTTTTCCAGCGTCCCATGCTGATGAACCAGGTGGGGCAGTAGCCGCACAAGGACCACCTGCACCGCCTCCGCCATTTCCCCTATTTCCTCCGCCACCTGCACCGCCTGTAGCAGTTAAAGGTGTAGAAGAACCAAATACTGAAT
>Ga0160423_10001321_pt1 | contig 20733 bp, 19 predicted proteins | sample CRUFie14St8metaG_FD_108191 | JGI IMG/M metagenome (GOLD analysis project Ga0160423, IMG submission 108191) | Marine microbial communities from the Costa Rica Dome - CRUD Field 142mm St8 metaG | ecosystem: Environmental > Aquatic > Marine > Oceanic > Photic zone | place: Costa Rica: the Eastern... | reverse complement strand
TAAAAAACTATAAAATGCCTAAATTAGCCCCCGTAAATGGGCCAAATAATTACGGATTTTATAAAGGTTCAGCGGCAAATCATCAACATGTAATTGAAAATGTTGTGGATACGTTGAACAATAACAAACAAATCACGACCAAATCTCGCGAAGGACTAAAGGTTGTAGAGATTATTGAAAGAATATACAATTTTAAAAGTTTACATTAATGATTGCTGAAAAGATAGCCAACAAAGAAGAAAAATTAGCCGTTATCGGTTTAGGTTATGTGGGACTTCCAATAGCACTTGCTTTTGCAAAAAAAACGAAGGTAGTTGGATTTGATATAAATCAAGAGAGGGTAAATATGATGAGGGAAAACATAGATCCTTCAAAAGAACTTGACCCTGAGGAATTCGACAATTGTGATATTGAATTTACAGCAAACATTGAAGACTTAAAAGATTCCAAGTTCTACATTGTTGCTGTACCAACACCAATTGACGAACACAACTTACCCGATTTAAAACCTCTACTTGGAGCTTCCAGAACTGTAGGCCAAGTAATGTCGAAAGGTGATTATGTAGTATTTGAATCCACTGTATATCCCGGATGTACTGAGGAGGATTGTGTACCCGTACTGGAAAAAGAGTCAGGGCTTAAATTCAATGAAGATTTTAAAGTTGGATACTCACCCGAAAGAATTAATCCCGGAGATAAACAACACACCTTATCAAAAATTGTAAAAGTTGCTTCTGGAAGCTGTAAAGAATCTGCAGAGCAAATTGCTCAAGTGTATGAGATGGTAATTGATGCAGGAGTGCACAGAGCATCTTCAATAAAAGTAGCTGAAGCGGCAAAAATAATTGAAAACACTCAAAGAGACGTAAATATAGCTCTCATGAATGAACTTTCAATGATCTTCAGTAAGATAGGCATTAATACCTATGAGGTTTTAGAGGCTGCGGGAACAAAGTGGAACTTTTTAAAGTTCTTCCCAGGGCTTGTTGGAGGTCACTGTATTGGAGTTGATCCTTATTATTTAACTTACAAAGCAAGAGAATTAGGATATCACTCTAAGATAATCAACTCAGGAAGAGCTTTGAACGACTCAATGGGTCCTTATTTAGCACGTCAAACGGTTAAAAAACTTATTGCTAATGGAAAAACTATTGTTCAATCAAGAGTTTTGGTAATGGGAGCAACATTCAAAGAGGATGTAAGCGATATAAGAAATTCCAAAGTGGCTTCTGTTGTAGATGAATTAAAAAGTTTTGGAGTAGATGTTGAAGTTCATGACCCTCATGCCTCAAACGAAGAAATTAACCATGAATACGGATTTGAGTTAATCTCTGAAATATCAGGGAAATATGATGCTGTAATCGTAGCTGTAAATCATTCAGATTACTTGTCTTTAAATGAAGATTATTTCAATAATCTTTTAAAAGAAAATGGAGTTTTAGTTGATGTTAAAGGGATCTATAGGGATAAAAATGAAAGCATTAACTACCTAAGTTTATAATTTATGATTTTGGTAACTGGAGGTGCTGGTTATATAGGAAGTCATTCTGTTGTTGAACTTTATAACCAAGGGTATGAAGTATTAATAGTGGATAATTTTGCAAATTCATCACCATCCGTTCTTGAAAATTTAACAACAATCACTGGTAAAAAGCTTGACTTTATTGAGGTTGACCTATGTAATTATCATAAACTTAAAAAGACAACTGAAAAATACACAGTCACAGGAGTAATTCACTTCGCAGCATATAAATCTGTGGGTGAATCCGTAGAACAACCGCTAAAATATTATGAAAATAATATTCAATCCTTAACCAATATCCTCAAACTTTGTGAGGAGAAAAATATTTCGAATATAGTCTTTTCCTCCTCCTGCACAGTATATGGAAATCCAGAATTCATTCCTGTTACAGAATCCACACCTATAGGAAAAGCGGAGTCACCCTATGCTAAAACCAAAGTGTTTTCTGAGGACATTTTAAAAGATTTCCACAAGACATCATCAAAATCAATTTGTAATCTTAGGTACTTCAATCCAATTGGAGCTCATGAATCAGGTTTACTAGGTGACTACCCTGATGGAAGACCAAATAATCTATTGCCATTTGTTACTCAGGTTGCAGCAGGTATACGGGAGAAACTAAGTGTATTTGGTGATGATTATGAAACTCCAGACGGAAGTTGTATTCGAGATTATATACATGTTGTTGACTTAGCAAAGGCGCATGTTAATGCTATTGATTTTAATGAAAACAATAAGCAAAGATATTCCGTTTTCAATATTGGAACTGGAGTAGGGACAACTGTACTGGAGCTTTTAAAAACTTTTGAAAAAATAAACAATACAAAAGTAAATTTTGAAATAACGCGAAGAAGAGAGGGTGATGTAGGGGCAATTTACGCAAATTGTGAACATGCAGAAAAAAATCTAAATTGGAAAGCTGAGTTAAATTTAGAAGATATGCTTTCGTCAGCTTGGAAATTCCAAAAAAACCATTTTTAAAAATGAATTCATTTACAAAAACAATACTAATTACCGGTGGTGCAGGATTTATAGGAAGTCATCTTGTAAGATTATTAGTGAATAAATACCCTAACTATAAAATCATCAATCTCGACAAACTTACGTACGCAGGTAACTTAGACAACTTAAAAGATATCGAAGGTAAATTAAATTATCAATTTGTTAAAGGAGACATATGCAATCAGGATGAGCTTGAAAAAATATTCTCTGATCTTCACATCGACAATATAATTCATCTAGCTGCAGAATCCCATGTAGACAGGTCCATCTCAAACCCTCTGGAGTTTGTTCGAACGAATGTTATTGGAACGGTTAACCTTTTAAATGTTGCAAAAAACTTTTGGGATTTAGAATCTGACAATGTTTTTTATCATGTATCTACTGATGAGGTATATGGATCACTTGGAGAGGAAGGTTTGTTTTTAGAGACCACTCCCTATGACCCAAGATCTCCTTACAGTGCATCAAAAGCCAGTTCGGATCACTTTGTTCGTGCATACCATGAAACTTATGGATTAAATATTAAAATATCGAATTGCTCAAACAACTATGGATCCCATCAATTCCCGGAAAAATTAATTCCATTGGTAATTAATAATATATTGAATAAAAAACCTTTGCCTATTTATGGACAAGGAGACAATGTTAGGGACTGGCTTCATGTGGTAGATCATGCAGAAGCAATTGACCTAATTTTTCATGAAGGAAAAGTTGGAGAGACCTTTAACATTGGAGGACATAATGAACTTCAAAATATTGAATTGGTAAAACTTCTCATTCAGTTGGTCGATGAAAAATTGAATCGAAAAAAGGATGAGTCTTTGTCATTAATCACCTATGTAAAAGATCGAGCAGGACATGATCAAAGATATGCTATTGATGCTGGAAAAATTAATGCTCAACTTGGCTGGAAGCCAAAATATACTGTAGAGCAAGGTATTGAAGAAACGGTTGAATGGTATTTAGACAACTTAGAATGGGTAAACAATATTGTAAGCGGAGATTATTTAAACTACTACGAAAACCAATATGTCGACAGATAACTGGAAAATAACAACAAAGTACCACGACAAAAATTTATCACAATTTTCGTTTCTCATAACTGGAGGAGCAGGCTTTATTGGGTCAAATCTAGTGCAGTATTTATTAGACAATGGCGCTAAATTAGTTCGTGTATTGGACGATATGAGTAATGGATATGAAAAGAATCTAGCTCCCTTTAAATCAGATTCACGACTGGAATTTATTGAAGGTGATATTACCGACAAAAACACGTGTTTAGAAGTTGTTCAGGACATTGATTTTGTATCTCATCAAGCTGCTTTAGGTTCAGTTCCACGGTCATTAAAAACACCTCTTCTCACTCATGAGGCAAATTCTACTGGTTTTCTTAATATGTTAACCGCATCAAAAGATGCTGGTGTAAAAACATTTGTTTACGCAAGTTCTAGTTCGGTTTATGGAGACAATATTGAAATGCCTAAGTTCGAAAACAAAACAGGAAATCCATTGAGTCCATATGCTGTTTCAAAAAAAACAAATGAATTGTATGCAAAAACATTCAGCACCGCATACGGAATGCAAACTATTGGTTTAAGATACTTTAATATATTTGGACCAAACCAAAGTCCAAATGGACCTTACGCTGCTGTTATACCACTTTATATGAATGCATTGTTACAGAATAAAGCGGGTAAATTTTTTGGAGATGGTGAACAATCAAGAGACTTTACATTTGTAGAAAACGCAGTGCAAGCTAATGTAAAAGCAATGCTTTGTGAAAATAAAGAAGCTTTTGGTCAGGCCTACAACATTGCTTGTGGATACAAGACATCTGTAAAAGAATTGTATGGAGTACTTAAAAATGCAGCTGGATCTAACAAGGAAGCTGAAATTTGCCCTCCTAGAACTGGCGATATTCGAGACTCCCTTGCCAATATAGATAAGGCAAAAAACAATTTTGGATACAATCCAGAAGTTGGTATAAAAGATGGTTTAGAAATTACACTAAATTGGTTTAAAAAAGAATTTTACCCTGCACTAGGTTAACAATGGGATTTTTATCTAGTTTATTTAAACAACAAAAAACTCAAGAAGAGTTACTACCCATAAATATTCCTGAACTTATCAAAGCTGATATGCATAGTCATATTCTCCCTGGAATTGACGATGGAGCTAAAAATATTGATCAGTCTATTGAGTTAATTGAAGGATTACAAGAGCTTGGATTCTGCCATTTATTATGTACGCCACATGTTATGTCCGATTTTTACAGAAATTCGACAGAAACGATTAAAGAAAAATTAGATGTCCTTCGCAATGAAATCGATAAAAGAAACATAAAAATAAGTATCGATGCATCTGCAGAATACTATTTTGATGAAGAGCTCAGAAAAAGATTGGCTAAGAATGATTTACTATCTTTTGGAAAAGAAAACTACCTTCTTTTCGAATTCAGTTATTTTAATGAACATCAATTGATTTTTGAAAACATCACAAGTATAATTCAAGCTGGATACACTCCCGTGCTTGCTCATCCTGAGCGGTATCCCTACTATGTCATGGCTCCAGAAAAATTCGATTATTTGAAATCAATGGGTTTAAAATTTCAAATCAATTTATTATCCTTAGTTGGTAATTACGGAGATACTGCAATTCATGGTGCCAATTATCTAATTGAAAAAAACTTTGTTGATTTTATCGGAACTGACATCCATAAAAATGAGCACTTAAAGGGACTAAAAAAGGTGCTCAAAAATGAACACCTTCATAAATTGATTAATTCTAGTACTCTATTAAATCATTCACTGGTAAAATAATCCACTACTGCACACCTGCTGTCTCAATTTGTCTGTCTACTTTTTTAACTAACCCTTGTAAGGTTTTACCTGGTCCCATTTCTGTAAAACTAGTCGCCCCGTCAGAAAGCATATTTTTAACAGTTTGAGTCCATTTAACGGGTGATGTTAACTGAGAAATTAAATTTTGTTTAATTATTTCAGGATTCTTAACTGGCTGAGCATTTACATTTTGATAAATCGGACACACCGGCTCTTTAAATTCAGTTGTATTAATTACTTGGGCCAATTCTTCTTTTGCTGAATCCATTAAGGGAGAATGAAAAGCACCTCCCACTGGTAAAACAAGTGCTCGCTTAGCTCCCGCCTCTGTTAGCTTTGCACAAGCTATATTTACCGATTCAACTTCACCAGAAATCACCAATTGACCAGGACAATTGTAATTTGCTGCAACAACAATCCCTTCTGTTTCCCTGCAAATATTTTCAACTACCTCATCTTCCAGGGCTAAAATAGCAGCCATTGTACCCGCCTTAAATTCACATGCCTTTTGCATAGCCTGAGCTCTTTTAGAGACAATCTTCAAACCATCCTCAAAGGATATTACTTGAGCAGCAACCAATGCAGATAATTCTCCGAGAGAGTGGCCAGCAACCATTTCAGGAATAAAGTTATCCGTTGTTAATGCTATCGCAACACTGTGCAAAAAAATTGCAGGTTGCGTTACCTTTGTTTCTTTCAAGTCTTCCGGCGAACCATTAAACATAATTTTTGAAATGTCAAACCCCAATATTTCATTTGCCTTATCAAATAATTCTTTCGCTTTTGAATTATTTTCATACAACTCCTTCCCCATTCCAGGAAACTGAGCTCCTTGCCCAGGAAATACAAATGCCTTCATCTTATTTTATATTTAGTGATAAAAAATTAATAGATTCTCCTCTTATTGGATGTTTCTCAAATCTACCCTTATAAATTGGAATCTACAGTTACACAGTTTTATTATTGAACACATTACTTAGTTATCTGGCCCCCAATATTCAACAGAGTTATTCTCTGTTTCATTTAATTTTACGCAATATAATTTTGCACCTTGGGCTTTAATATCTTCTTCAATAATATTCCAAATTTCAATAGCCACTATTTCTGTACTCACCATTTTTCCCTCAAAATTTGGAACATCCAGGTTCAAATTTCGATGATCAAAAGGATCAACAATCTTTTTTTTCAAAAGATCTCCCAACCATTTTAAATCTAAAATAAATCCTGTTTCAGGATTTACGTCCCCTTTGACAGTCACGAACAATTCGTAATTATGCCCATGCCAGTTTTTATTGGAACATCTTCCAAAGATTTCTTTGTTTTTATCATCACTCCAATTAGGATTAGCTAATTTATGTGCAGCACAGAATCTTTCTCTTCTAGTTAGTGTTAACATGACAATTTTTTAGGATATAAAAATACGACTATTCATTCTTAACAAAACGTTTTTTTAGCAATTTAATTAAACATTACATTTAGGAAAAATTATTTCCAATTACTTACTTTTGTTTAAAATCCAATAAGAATGATTGTAATTACGGGTGCCGCTGGTTTCATAAGTAGTTGTTTGGTTGCCTACTTAAATGAATTAGGATATCAAGACCTAATTTTGGTGGATGATTTTTCGCACAAAAATAAAAAAGCCAATTATGAAAATAAGAGGTTTAAAGAACTTATAGACCGTGTTGATTTCATCAATTGGCTAGATGAAAATCAACGATTTACTCAAATGATTATTCATTTAGGAGCTAGAACAGACACAACAGAATTTAATACAGATATATTCGATAGATTAAATTTAAATTATTCCAAAAAAGTTTGGAACAAATGTATTGAATATGCTCTTCCATTAATATATGCATCCTCAGCTGCTACATACGGACTAGGAGAGTTGGGCTATGATGACAACCACAATCTCCCAAAAAAATTAAAACCTCTAAATCCTTATGGTGATTCAAAAAATAAATTTGACATCTGGGCATTAGAACAAGAAAAAAAACCTTTCTTTTGGGCAGGACTTAAGTTCTTTAATGTATATGGTCCAAATGAATTTCATAAAGGAAGAATGGCGTCAGTAATTTTCCATACTTACAATCAAATACAAAAAACAGGTGAGATGAATCTCTTTAGATCTCATGTGCCTCAATACAAAAATGGCAAACAATTAAGAGATTTTATATACGTGAAAGACGTGGTAAAAGTCATCGCCTTTTTAATGGAAAAACGGCCCGAGTCAGGATTATACAATTTGGGAACAGGGAAAGCCCGAACTTTTTATGATTTAGCTGCAAATACCTTTAAAGCGCTTGACTTAGAGCCTAAAATTGGATTTATTGACACGCCTGAGGATATCCGAGACAAATATCAGTACTTTACAGAAGCGAATATGCAAAAACTTCTAGATGCAGGTTACGAGGCTGGATTCAAAACTCTTGAAGAGGGGGTTGATGACTATGTTAAGAATCATCTAATAGATACTAAAATCTGGTAGTTAATCTTTTGATACAATTACTAAAATTGGACTTGAGGCCTGGCCATTTTCCATAGCAGCTAAAAGTATTCCCAACATCGTCTTGCGAATCTGTTGATCCTCCTCAATTAAAAAATCCTTCGCATTGGAAATACTAATTCGAACTTTTGCCCCATCTAACCAAGATAAATCGTTTATTTGATCTTCAAAAGTTTGAATATTGTTGGTATATCGAGGGAACTGTAATTCTCTTACCATTTCTTTAAAAAAAAGTCTCAAATTAGGTACGTCTGCACCATCCAACATTACTGTAATTGAATCCATAAAATAAAGTTAAATATTCTCATAGAGACTGAATAATTAGAGCATAAAAAAATCAAAACTCTTTTAGGAATAAAACATAACCATGAGGCTATGATTAAAATTTTAGTACCCGTATTAATCGTATTTTGAATATGTGTTTCCGTTAAAGTAGGAATGGTAACAATTTTCTCTCTCTGAGATATTAAATATTGAATGTAATGATGGAACTATTATATCTGTAAACACTAGTAATAGTAGCTTTGGTCAACAATTATTAATTTCAGATGTCTGGGTAAATTAACATTTTCAATGTAAATTCATTCTTGTACGATTAAAAATACTATCCTTGGAGTTGAAGTTAATAGTGACTCTCCTTTACTTTAATGTATTTCTTTCACAACTGTTCCTTTAAATAAACGAGTATACGCGACCATCATGATATAATTTGGATCAGTCTTTTCTTGGTTATCAGAAAACAAACTGTACACCCTGGAGTAAAAAATATAAAATATTATCGTGCTTCGTTTTTGCAGCTCCTGAAGGATTATGATATTTATTTTCGAATCCTTATTACTTCTGTAATATTTCATAGTCAACTTTTGCAATCAACTGATCTTCGCAGTTGTATCTTAGAAGAGTAAAGTGAGATATCTCAAAACTAAAAATTGCTACTCACTTTAAATATCAAATGTCCTTTCAGTGAGATACGACTTGTTAAATCGTATTTAACAAAATCAAACGATTAATAATCGATAAATATTTATTGACTTACTTAATCAATTTTCCTCCAGGAGGAGCAAATTTTGTTAATACAATACCATCAACGGCATTCTGATATTCATCCATATTTGGAATTCTACCAAGTATCGCAGATAATACAACAACTGGTGTAGAGGCCAAAAGAGATTCACCTTTCTTTCGTTCTGAATCCGCAACAACCCTTCCTTGGAATAAACGGGTTGAAGTTGCCATTACAGTATCCCCTTTCGCAGCCTTTTCTTGATTACCCATACAAAGGTTACAACCTGGTCTTTCAAGGTACATCACGTTTTCATATTCTGTACGAGCCTGACTTTTTGGCAACATATCACTAAACTCAAATCCTGAATACTTTTGTAATAAATCCCAGTCTCCCTCGTCTTTCAATTCGTCGATAATATTGTAAGTTGGTGCGGCTACAACTAATGGAGCCATAAACTCAACATCGCCTTGAGAAGCTTCCAAATTTCTTAACATTTGAGAAACTATTTTTAAATCTCCTTTATGAACCATACAAGATCCAACAAAGCCTAAGTCAACCTTCTTCTCACCTCCGTAATATGAAAGTTCACGAATTGTATCATGTGTATAACGTTTTGATACATCGTCATTATGAACATCTGGATCAGCAATCATTGGTTCATCAATAATATCCAAATCAACTACAAACTCAGCATAATATTTTGCATCGTCATCTGGAGTAAGGGCTGGCTTTTCACCTGATTTAATTTCGGCTATCCTGCTATCTGCTTTATCAATTAAACCTTGAAGAACTTTGTTATCATTATCCATTCCCTTATCAATCATTATTTGGATTCTACTCTTTGCTATTTCCAATGATTCAATTAGAGTTTCATCTTGAGATATACAAATAGAAGCTTTCGCTTTCATTTCTGCAGTCCAATCGGTAAAAGTAAAGGCTTGATCAGCAAGCAAGGTTCCAATGTGTACCTCAATGATTCTACCCTGGAAAACGTTCTCTCCACCAAACTTTTTAAGCATCTGAGCTTGAGTAGCATGAACAACATCACGGAAATCCATGTAATCCTTCATAGCTCCTTTGAAGGTTACCTTAACAGACTCAGGAATGGGCATTGATGCCTCACCCGTCGCTAAAGCTAATGCAACTGTTCCTGAATCGGCACCGAAAGCAACACCCTTAGACATCCTAGTGTGCGAATCTCCTCCAATAATAATAGCTCTATCATCGATGGTAATATCATTTAATACTTTGTGAATTACATCGGTCATTGAATGATAAACTCCTTTTGGGTCTCGCGCCGTAATCAAACCAAAGTCATTCATGAACTTCATAAGTTTAGGAATATTTGCTTGTGCCTTTTTATCCCAAACCGAAGCAGTGTGACAACCAGATTGGTAAGCTCCGTCGACTATTGGTGAAATAACCGTAGCAGCCATCGATTCTAGCTCTTGAGAAGTCATTAGACCTGTAGTATCCTGAGACCCTACGATATTTACTTTTACACGAACATCAGACCCGGAATGAAGTACTTTTCCTGGCGTAGTTCCAACTGCGTTTTTATTAAAAATCTTCTCAACTGCTGTTAAACCTTGACCTTCGTGAGAGATTTCTTTTGATGGCGCATACACTGGTGGAATATCAATCCCAAGTGTAGCAGCCGCAAATGTTTGAAGTTTTTTTCCAAAAACTACAGCATAAGAACCTCCAGCTTTCATAAATTCTATTTTCTGTGGAGTGAATGCCGCAGAAATATCCTTCACTACAACTCCGTCTTTGTATAATTTTTTTTCTTTGGTATTGATTGTGAGAACTGTACCAGTAGCAATTGAATAAGTCTCTTCTAAAATTGGTTCTCCTTCTTCATCAACAATCGTATTTCCTTCATCATCCTTCTTCTTCACCCAGTTTTTAAGATCAAGACCAATACCTCCAGTAACTCCTACAGTTGTTAAAAAAATTGGAGAAATACCATTTGTTCCTGCAACTACTGGAGCGATATTAATAAAAGGCACAAATGGACTTGCTTGTTTACCAACCCATAATGCTACATTGTTTACTCCCGACATTCTTGAGGACCCAACTCCCATGGTACCCTTTTCAGCAATTAACATCACTCTTTTGTCAGGGTGAGCTGCTTGAATGGCTAATAGTTCTTTTTGTTTTTCTTTGTTATGCTCGAATAGACATTGACCGTGTAATTGACGATCAGATCTTGAATGCGCATCAGCTCCCGGTGAAAGTAAATCTGTTGAAATATCTCCAGTCCCTGCAACGAAAGTCACTACTTGAATTTCTTCATCAATATCTGGCAATTTTGTAAAAAACTCCGCCTGAGCGTAACTCTCAATAATATCTTTTGCAATAAGACTTCCTGCTTTGAAAGCCATTTCTAATCTCTCAGTATCTGCTTCGTATAAAAATACTTGAGTCTTCAGAACTTTTGCAGCTTGTTGTGCTATATTTTCATCATCTCCATCTAAAGCTAAATCAAGCAAAGCTTTTATAGAAGGTCCTCCCTTCATGTGAGATAACAACTCAAAAGCATATTCTTGCGTAATCTCGTCAACTACTGAATCCCCTAAAATAATTTCTTTTAAAAATGCCGCTTTCACTAATGCAGCACTTGTTGTACCTGGTAAGACATTGAAAATAAAGAAGTGCAAGCACTGGTCTTTATTTTCGTTACCTTCTTTAATCTGAGCAATAACTTCGCTCAACAATTCCGATCCATCAATCGGTAAAGGATCCAATTCTTGATTTTTTCTTTCCTCTATTTGTTGTAGGTACTGTCTATATAATTCATAAGCCATTGGCTATAGGGTTTTAAAATTATTCGTCAAAGTGTTTGTAAAAATACGAAAAAGTGTTGTTGCATGTCAAAGGAACAGCCAGCAAATACAATTAATAAGCCTTATTTTGAATCATTCTTATTAAGTTTAATGAAATTGATAATTTTTACGAAAAAAAACCCCCGAAAATCGGGGGCTTAATATAGGTTATCGTAATTATCCTGCGACTACTTCAAACTTGAATTTTGCAGACACATCCTTATGCAATTTAATTTCTGCTTCATAAGATCCTAATTCAGATGGGTTACCACCTAAAATCTTAATCGCCTTTCTATCTACTTCAACTCCAGAGTTTCCTATAGCTTCAGCAACTTGAATATTGTTCACAGACCCAAAAATCTTTCTGGATTCTCCTGCTTTTGCAGAAACTTTTATAGTTAGTTCAACAATCTTAGCAGCAATAGCCTCAGCATCTGCCTTTAATTTAGCATCTTTCTTAGCTCTCTGTTTTATTGTTTCTTCGTGCATCTTTTTAGCTGACTCTGTAGCTAAAACGGCAATACCTTGAGGAATTAAATAATTTCTACCGTATCCATTTTTAACAGATACTATTTCATCTTTAAAACCTAATGGCTGCATATCTTTTTTTAAAATTACTTCCATCGTTCAAATTATTTTAAGTTATCCGCAACATACGGTAATAAACCTAACTGTCGAGCTCTCTTAACAGCTGTTGACACCTTTCTCTGAAATTTCAATGAAGTTCCAGTAATTCTTCTTGGAAGAATCTTACCTTGTTCATTTAAAAATCGCAATAGGAAATCTGGATTCTTGTAATCAATATGCTTGATTTTTTGTTTTTTGAATCTACAGTATTTTGATTTCTTAACCTCAATAGACGGAGGGGTTAAATATCTTACATCATCTGCCATAATTATGAAGCTTTAGAGGTTTTAGCGTTTTTTCCTTTCTTATTAAATTCGATAGCGTGCTTATCTAACTTCACAGTTAAAAAACGCAATAGTCTTTCATCTCTGTTGTAAGCAATCTCTAATTCTCCAATCGCATTTCCTGGAGCTTTAAATTCAAATAAATGATAGAAACCTGTTGATTTCTTTTTAATTGGATAAGCTAACTTTTTAAGCCCCCAATTGTCTTCATTCACTATCTCGGCACCTTTTTCTTTCAAAAAGGTTTTGTAATCGTTCACCGTCTCTTTCAACTGTTCGTCTGAAAGAACTGGAGTCATCACAAAAATAGTTTCGTATTGATTCATTTGTTAAACAATTTGGTTATTAAATATATACTTCCTAAAAATCGGACGACAAAGATACAACAATAAGTTTAAAGGATAAAGCCTAACATTTAATAATTAAGCTAAAAAACAATAGCAACAAATTTATTATCCAAAAAAGTGATTAATTTCTCCTTTTTTCGAGTTCTTCCAGTTCTTCCGTTGCCTTCTCCCATTCTTCCATATTGAGCATCAATTCTTTTTCAATTTTATTAAAAGTTGTAAATAGACTAGTGTCAGATGCACATTCGGGATCATTCATTTTTGTCTCTAATTCCACCTTTTTTCCTTCTAAATCATTCACCCTTCTCTCAGCAATTGCAACTCTATTGGATGCCTTTTTTATAAGTGCATCCAATTCTTTTTTAAACTTATACTGACTCGGTTGCGACGCTTTAGAAGTTTTTTGAGGTTTTGATTTAATTTCATTCAACTCATTTAACTGGTTAATCTTTCTTTGCTCTAAAAAGAAATCTATACCTCCAGCATATTCCTTTATCGACTTATTTTTAAACTCGTAAACTTTATCTACCAAGCTCCTCAAAAACTCTCGATCGTGAGAAACAACTAAAATTGTTCCGGAATAATTCAAAAGAGCATCTTTTAGTATTTGCTTTGAAGGTATATCCAAATGATTAGTGGGCTCATCAAGCACCAATAAATTATAGGGTTCTAATAATAATTTACACAGGGCTAATCTTCCTTTTTCCCCTCCCGAAAGTACTTTTACTTTCTTATCAATATCCTCTCCCCTGAATAAAAAGGATCCTAGTAAATCTCTAATTTTTGTTCTAATCTCTCCCCTTGCGATATCATCAATAGTTTCAAAAACCGTTTTCTCTGAATCCAGCTCCTCAGCTTGATTTTGTGCAAAATAACCCAAATTGATATTATGCCCAAGCTCTATCTTTCCCTTCCCTCTTATCGCTCCAACAATCATTTTTGCCAACGTTGATTTACCCTCTCCGTTCCTACCCACGAAAGCAATTTTTTCCTGACGACCAACAATGAAGTCAATATTTTCGAGGATTACTTTGTCATCATATGCTTTAGAGCAATTATTTAGAGTAACTACTTGCTGTCCACCTCTTGGAGGGGTAGCAAAACGAATTTTCATGGATTCAACAACACGTTCATCAACATCAATTCTATCAATTTTCTCTAACTGTTTAATTTTATTTTGGACCGCACTTGCCTTGGTTGCCTGCGCTCTAAATCGATCAATAAATCGCTCCAATTGCTCGATTTGACGGTCTTGGTTTGCTTTGGCAGCACGCTGCAAATCGAAGAGCTCTTCTCGCTGTATTAAATACTTAGTATAACCGCATTTGAAATCATAAATTCTTCCTCTATTAATTTCGATTGTTCTTGAAGTCACATTGTCTAAAAATTCTTGATCGTGCGAGATTAAAACTAAAATTCCGGTATAATTTTTTAAATAATTTTCTAACCAATCAATGGATTCAATATCCAAATGATTGGTTGGCTCATCCAATAAAAGAGCTTCGGGTTGTTGTAATATAATTTTTGCTAATTCAACACGCATTCTCCAACCACCACTAAACTCATGTATATTCTTATTTAGCTCTGACTGAGTAAAGCCTAATCCAATCAGCACTTTATCTACATCTCCTACATTTTGAGATGAATCACTCATCTCCAACTGAGCTCCTAAATCGGATATTTTTTGAATCAATTCAGCATACTCGTCACTTTCATAATCTGTTCTGTGTTCTAACTCTTTAGATATGCGCTCGTATTCAATATCCATATCGGCTTGATCGGAGAACGCTTTCATTGCCTCTTCTCGAACAGTATGGTTACCTTGCTGAACCAAATCCTGCCGCAAATAACCAATTTTATAGCCTTTGGGAATTACTAAATTTCCCTCATCATACTCTATTTCTCCAGTAAGTAACTTTAATAGTGTTGACTTTCCAGCACCATTTTTTCCCGCTAACCCAACCTTTGCACCATTCTTTAATTGAAAAGAAACTTTTTTAAATAAAAAGTTTCCATTAAAAGAAATTGCTATATTTTCAACTGAAATCATTTTACAAAAATAGGTAATGCTGAGTATTAAAAACATTGCAATTGAAAAACATGTTCGAGTTTTCTCGCAAGGAAACCTAGAAAAAGCTAAAGAAGTTTGGCTGCTATTCCATGGATATGGTCAAGATATAGACACATTTTTCAGCCCTTTTCAAGACTTAAAAGTCAGTACAGTCTTCATAATTCCAGAAGGAATTTCTCGTTTTTATCAAAAAGGATTTTTCGGCAAAGTTGGCGCAAGCTGGATGACCTCTGAAAATCGGGACTTAGAAATTATAGATCAGTACAACTATTTGAATAGAATTTTTAAGGAATATAATCTAGTTGAAAAAAAAATAAATGTATTTGCATTTAGTCAGGGAGCTCCGGTGGCAGCAAGATGGATTGAAGAGTTTAACATTACTGTAAATCGTTTGATTTTTTGGAGTGGAAATATTCCTGACTCAATCGCAAGCAATCTTGATAGCTTCGTAAACAAACAAAATCCAGAATTTTATATTGGTAAAAATGATCAATTTGCATCACTAGACGTTTGGAAACTATTTTTTGAAAAATATCCCCACCTCACTCCTGTTTTTTACGACGGAAACCATTTTTTTACCTCTACAGAAATATCCAAATACGTTTTTAACTTATAAGGTTGATCATTGTAATTTTTAACTCTTTTACTAAACTAAAAGTATCTATACCAAACTTATAACCCAACACCTTATAAGAAGAGTATGTAATCGTTGAAAAACCTATTGCGAATAATACTAAAAATAACTTATCCTTTACCGTAAGAAACCCCATATCTACATCTATTTTACAGGGTTACAGAACGAAAATTATTACAAAGTATTTTCTTTTATTTGTTAACTTCTGTTAAAGTATTAATATTTTAGTCAAATGTTTAAAAAGAAATGGATACTACCTTTATTTACCTTAGGACTTATCATTGTAACATTTGTTATTTTTAAAAGTGTACTTTCTTACATCTTAATTTCAGCTGTCTTAGCTCTAGTTAACAGGCCACTATTTAAAAAGCTAAAGCTCTTACACATTGGCAAATTTCGAATTTCTCCAATATTAGCAGCCTTAGCTTCTATTGCTAGTTTTTACTCTATTATTTTTGTTTTAATAATGATTTTTATTCCTGCAGTGGCTCAGGAAGCTAAAATCATTACTCAAATTGACTCAGACGAAGCTCTAAAAGCGATTCAAGAACCGCTACAAAATATTGAGATTGCTCTAAATAAGTTTACCGACCAATCCGTATCCTTACAAGAGTATTTCACAAAAAAGGTCAATTCATTAATTAGTGTTTCCGCAATCTCTAGCTGGATTAATACATTAACAGCATTTACTGGGAATTTATTTATTTCTTTTTTTGCAATTACCTTTATCACCTTCTTTTTCTTAAAAGATTCCAAAGTTATTATCGAAAATATTTACAAAATAATCCCTTTTGAATTGCGCGACGAAACAGACGATGTGCTCACTCAAGTTAAGTCGAAATTAACGCGTTATTTCATTGGCTTATTTATTGAAGTATTATTAGTATTCACCTTTAATGCCATTGGCTTATATTCAATTGGTATCGAAAATTGTTTAATTATTGCTTTATTTGCGGGGGTTCTTAATGTAATCCCCTACATCGGTCCCTTAATTGGTATTTTATTCGGCGCAATCATTGTTGTTACCACAAATTATAACATGGATTTTAACCAGTTATTACCTTTACTGGGTTACACTGGAGGTGTTATGATAGTAACTCAACTATTGGACAATTTTATTTTCCAACCCTACATCTATTCCAATAGTGTAAATGCACATCCACTAGAAATATTTTTGGTCATCTTAATTGCCGGAAATTCTTATGGAATAATAGGTATGATGGTTGCCATTCCCGCATACAGTGTTATACGAGTAATTATAAAAGAAGCCAGAGAAAATTCTAAAATTCTCAACGATATTTATAAGCCTACTGAATAACGTAACGAATAAATACACCTGCACTAAAAAATTGAAAATACTTATCATCCATATCCTCTAGTTTATCAAGTGGCATAACGTTATAAAACAAACTGGCATCTGCGCCGAAACAAATTTTTTCACGAAATAAATATTCTGCCCCAAGACGAAAATCAGGCCCTAAAATAATGTCACTCTCGTTAGTTGTATTATCAGGATCTTGATAATACCCAACATGCAACCCTCCACCATAACTCCACGTTAACTCCTTAGATTGAAAATACGTATTATGAATTTTATTCCTTATGTTCAACATTGCAAACAACTCTCCACCTTGAAGCTGTTCGGAATATGTCCCCGCACCATCTATGTTTAAAAACAATTTAGGCGCTAAATAATGCTTATAGGTTAACCCTACCCCTCTCAACCCTCCTCTGACTCCAAATGAGTTGATATATTGTCCAGAAACAGTAATAGAAACAAATGATAATGCAATAAGAACTAATTTTTTCATACTAATTTATTTCGCATTCTTACGAAGTGTTTTCAAATTGGTTACCGTAATTTTTTGACAAAAAAATTGTCAAAAAAAGTTGTTGCACTCTTATTTTTTTTATAATTTTTGACAAAAAAATTGTCAAAAATTGAAGAATAGATCCATCGTACATTTTGACCTAGACAGCTTTTTTGTTTCCGTCGAAGTATTGAAAAACAGCACATTAAAAAACAAACCCATTGCACTAGGAGGACAAGGGGACAGAGGCGTAGTCAGTTCATGCAGCTATGAAGCTAGAATTTTTGGCGTTCGCTCAGGAATGCCAATGAAAACAGCTCGTCAATTGTGCCCAGAAATCATTCAGGTACGCGGAGATATGGACCAATACAGCTACTACTCTTCTATTATTACGGATATTATTTCAGAAAGCGTACCACAATACGAAAAAACATCTATTGACGAATTTTATATTGACTTAACAGGAATGGACCAATTTTTTGGAACCTATACATTCAGTCAAGAACTTCGAAAAAAAATAATTCTTGAAACAGGTCTTCCTATTTCATTTGGACTGTCTACAAATAAAACGGTAGCCAAAATAGCAACAAGCGAAGGAAAACCAAACGGAGAAAAAAAAGTAGACTGCGGATACGAAAAACCATTTCTAGCCCCATTATCCATTACTAAAATCCCATACATTGGTAAGAAAACAGGAAATCTATTAAAACAAATGGGGGTGGAATATATTAAAAGTATTCAAGCTATGCCACCAGAAGCTTTTCAACAATTACTAGGTAAAAATGGATTGCGACTTTGGAAGCGAGCAAATGGAATAGACAACTCTCCTGTATACCCATATTCAGAGCGAAAATCTATTTCTACTGAAAAGACATTTTACCAAGACACTATCGATGTGTATAAGCTCAATTCTATTTTATTAGGAATGACTGAAAAACTTGCAGGAAAACTACGTCAAGAACAAAAATTAACAGCTTGTGTTTCTGTAAAAATCAGATACTCAAACTTTGACACACACACTCAACAAATTCGGATTAGCTATACATCATGCGACCATATATTGATTAAAAAAGTTAAAGATCTATTCAAAAAACTGTACCAAAGGAGAATGCTTATCCGATTGATTGGCATAAAATTTAGTCACCTAGTACACGGAAATTATCAAATAAACCTTTTTGAAGATTCTGTAGCAATGATTAATCTATACAAAGCCATAGATAAGGTAAATAATCGATTTGGAATGGGTGCAATAAAAAGAGCCGGAAGCCTAAATACATCTAAAAAATTATTGTCCACTGACAAAGGAAAAAGGAATGCTTAACAACCACACATACTATAGCTTACACTACGGAAGTTTATCCATTAAAGAACTTCTAGAAGAAGCATCTAGAAATAGTTTTCGTGACGAATTTGGATGGGGAAATTGTGTACTCACAGATATAAACAACACCTCTGCTGCGTTAAATTTCATACAAATGGCAGCAGCCTATAAAATACGCCCCATTATAGGTATCGACTTTCGTAATGGAATAGATCAACAATTTATAGGTATTGCACAAAACAACAATGGCTTTTTACAACTCAACTACTTTTTAACCACTTACCTACAACAGAGAAAAGAAATACCGAAAAGAGCTCCTAATCTTGAGGACTGTTTTATTATTTACCCCATTGAAAAATATACTGGATTTCCTTTAAAACCTTGGGAATATGTTGGTGTAAAACACAACCAACTTTTTAATAAATCAATACGAAATCGAGAAATCCCCCTACATAGGTTGGTCGCCTTACAAACGGGGACATTTAGAAACAAAAGAGACTTCAACACACATCGATTGCTTCGAGCAATTGACAACAATAGCCTACTGAGTAAATTACCCCTACATGAACAGTCTTTACCAGTAGATGCATTTATGAATTGGGAAGAATTTGCTCAAAAATTTCATCAATATCCAAAACTCATAGAAAACACAACCTTTATTCTTAACACAGCGCAAATTGAATTTGATTTCAATTCATCAAAAAACAAAAAAATAGTTGGAGAATCTGAAGAAGAAGATTTTATTCAATTACAATACCTTGCCTATTTAGGTTATAAGGAACGGTATGCCAACGCCAGTAGAACCTCGGAAAAACGATTGGAAAAGGAACTAATCAGTATTAAAAAATTAGGTTTTACAGCGTATTTCTTAATCAATTGGGACATTATACAATATGCGCGTAAAAAAGGGTATTGCTATGTAGGAAGAGGCAGTGGATCCAATAGTATGGTTGCCTATTGTTTATACATTACTAACGTAGACCCTATTGACTTGGATCTTTATTTTGAGCGTTCCATTAATGAACATAGAAAATCACCTCCAGATTTTGATTTAGACTTTTCATGGGACGAAAGAGACCATATTATTCATTATATATTTCAAAAATACGGTTCAAACCACACTGCTATACTGGCAACATATAACACCTTCAAATACAAATCAGCAATTCGAGAAATTAGCAAAGTTTTTGGACTCCCTAAAAAAGAAATTGATTCGCTTATTTATTCAAACTCTCACCAACAGGACTCTCTTTCTCAACTCACACTAAAGTACAGTAAGGTTATCCAAAACTTCCCAAATCATCTTGGAATTCACGCCGGTGGAATAATCATATCTGAACTCCCCATACACTACTACACTGCACAAAATTTGCCTCCCAAAGGATTTCTCACCACACAATTTAGCATGCAGGAAGCCGAAGATGTCGGATTACACAAATTCGATATCCTAAGTCAACGTGGACTTGGAAAAATCAAAGATGCTATTAAAACGGTAAATCAAAATCGAAACATAAACCTCTCTAAAACCATCGAAAACATTGAATACCTGAAGAAAGACGAAAAAATCAAAACACAGCTTAAAACAGGAAATACAATTGGATGTTTTTATATAGAATCTCCAGGAATGAGAATGTTACTCTCCAAATTGAAAGCCGATGACTACACTCGATTAGTTGCTGCAAGTTCAATTATCCGTCCAGGAGTATCAAAATCAGGAATGATGCAAGAATATATAAAACGATTTCGACATCCAGAAAAAAGGAAATATACGCATCCTAAGTTGGCAAAACTTATGGCAGAAACTTATGGGGTAATGGTATATCAGGAAGACGTCTTGAAAGTAGCTCATTTTTTTGCTGGACTAACCTTAGAAGAATCCGATATTTTAAGAAGGGGTATGTCTTGGAAATTCAAAGAGCACAATGAATTTC
>Ga0160423_10001320_pt1 | contig 20748 bp, 26 predicted proteins | sample CRUFie14St8metaG_FD_108191 | JGI IMG/M metagenome (GOLD analysis project Ga0160423, IMG submission 108191) | Marine microbial communities from the Costa Rica Dome - CRUD Field 142mm St8 metaG | ecosystem: Environmental > Aquatic > Marine > Oceanic > Photic zone | place: Costa Rica: the Eastern... | reverse complement strand
AGTCTGTCTAACGCTCTGCTCACAGCGCGATAATCCAGCCCACACAAGCGCCCTATGTCGGTGAACTGGACTAACACTGGCATCGACGCTGTGCACCCCTGTGAACGCAACACCGAGAGCACGATCGCAGCGCTTGAGCCGTACTCTCTCACGTCTTCCGGTCTGATCCCGATAATCGTCACACTGCTCCCTGATCACAACTGTCCAGAGTTTACCATTGTTTCAGCATTTTGACGATAAAGTGTGAACGCTGCACTGGTCTCCACTTTCACTTTTCTTTGGTTATTGTGTTGACGCTGTGTTGGCGCAGGATTTACTGTGGCCTCACAACCAATCAGGAGACAGACCATGAAGACCACGACATTCAACACCAACGCGAACACGAACCACGCCCCCGGAACCGAGGCCTTCCTTTCAGAGGCGCGCTGCCCATGCTGTGGGGCTCCTAGCTGGTACGGCGGCTGTCCTTGGGGAGAGGTAGAGAGCGGGCCGTACATGATGCGGGCTCGCGCCGTGACTTGCGGTTGCGGCTGGGTAGGTGTCGAGACCGACCTAATCCACCTCCCGCCCGGCTGGATGTTCTGCGGCCTAAACGCGGACTGGAGTGTCAGCGCGTATGCTATCGACTGCATGATCGCCACGGTGGGCGGCGGCTTTCGTATGGGTGAGCCCAACATTGACAACGGCCTTCCCTACCTGATCGACAACGAGGACGGCAGCTTTTCGATCGTGCTCCGCTGGTTCAATGACGACGACAACGACCGGATCGAAGAGGTCGACACCTTCGACACATTCGCTGAGGCCGTGTGCGGCGCAATGACTGCCAGCACAAAGCACAAGGAGGCGACCGAAATGGTGCGTTGCGCCTTCATTGACGCGATGGAGGCCGTCTCGCGTGACCCCGACAGCGACGATACCGAGCTTGCGATCGTCTTCGCTTTCGACACTGCGCGAGACCTTGCCGGATGGCATCAGACAGACAACTTCGTGGCGTGGTCGAAGCGCGCGCCGATGTTGGATGTGCTGAACCTTGGCTTGCATCTCGCCCTCGACTGGCATCTGAACCGACGATAACCACCACAACCACGGAGACAGACCATGACCATTGAAGAAATCGAGCGCTTGGACCTAAGCAACAGCCGTTTTGACCACGACACAGCCGCGCGATTGCTCACCGATCTCATGAGCGGTGCCCTTGACCCGGATGATTTCGAGACCGTCAAAACATGGGTTCGCCAGTGTTACAACCGACCTTCGCACGCAGAGCGGGTCATGCACGCGTGCGATGAAATCCTTGGTACCTACGGAGTCGAGGGGATCTTCAACAGAGGCGGCTGGCACGTGGTCGCATCCTACTGCAACACCGGTTACACCTACGCTCCAACCGTCCTCTACTGCCACCAAGAGGACGAGTTCATGATTGCGTCGTTTGGCGACTACGTGGAGGCAATGGAAGAAGAGAACGAGTTCGCATAGATGCAAGGGGTAGGGCCTGAGCATTGCTCGGGCTCTAAACCGTGCAACTCTGCACGAGACCACTTCAAAACCAAGGTTAGACGATGAACTACACGACCACAGAAGCCACCACGATCCGCGACGCCTACAACCACCTTTACTGGATGGTTGACCACACCTCGCTCACGCACGACCTCGACGACGCACTCAAGGCCGCGCGGGCTATGGGTTCGACGCGCAACCCGGCCACCATTCGAGAACGTGAAGCCGGGGTGATCGGCGCGTTCCTTCAGGGCTTCAAGGCCCCCAAGAAGATCAACGCCGCAAGCATGCACGGGTGTTCGCGGTGGTGGCAGATCGCCGTAATGGCCGGTGCTCGCTTTCGCACTCAGTACCACCCCGCGATGGTTCGGGACGCCAAGAACGCGCCGCAATGGATGGACGAGCACAGCCGCACGTATCGCAAACGGCAACTGAAGCGAGCCGCCAAGGCACGTCGGATGATGCGTGACGCTGTCGAGGCTCACACCGCCGCCCGTGACCGCTTCATTGCCAGCCTGTAGACCACTTCACAACAGGAGAAGACCATGAGATTGCTACTGCTTGCCCTTGTCTTGAGCGGTTGCGCCAGCGGCCCCCAGCGTATCAGCCCCGACCAGATGACCGAAATAGAAGAAGCGATCACCGATCGGCTTTACGCGGCCATGCATGACCGCATGGATTGTGAGATCGTCGACCGCATCGAATCGTCAGGCCCTGGAGCCCCGCAGTGGGCCGTCTTCGAGGACGGGGAAGGGGTCGCGATGGACGACCTGCCGCCATTCGTCCGTGAGTCTGTCCGAGAGGGCCGCGCGCTCTGCGTGGAGCAGGTGCCCGAGATCGCCGACCTGTGGGAGCCTGCGCGGCTCTTCGACTGTATCGAACAAGGCCACGACGTTGGCCAGTGCATGAACGATCAAGGCTAGGCTCTCACGCGCGGGTGCTCTCTCCAGTGGAGGGGGCGCCAGGCGTGCGATTCTGCGCGATTTTTCAGAGGATAGAAACATGGCAAAGCAAAACACACCACAGCCCGGCGATACCTTAGCTAACGGCGCTATCGTAATCACCACCCTCCCTCACCCCACTGACCCAAACGTCTGCTACGTGGGGGCCAAGGTCGAGGGCTTCCACCCATACGCAACATGGGCCTGCAACGTGGCACATCATCCGCACGACTGGGCCACTTACTGGGGCCATTACTTCAAGACTAAGCGCGAAATGCTCGCCGGCCTGATTGAGCGCGCACAAGGGGAGGGCTAGACAATGCTGATCACACTCACCTATCGCGTGCGCTTACCTAATGGCATCACGGGGCCAAAGTTAACTTTCACGACCGACAAAGTCACAGCCGAGCGCGACCGATTGGCGTACGCCGTCGCAGAAGTGCAATCGGAGCTTGAGCGGTACGGTGATACGCGCCGCACTGTGATCCCATTGCACATCACCACAGAGGAGGGCTAGACCATGCTGATCACCATCACCACAACACACGGGCAAACGCTCGCTTTCAGGGCTTCAGACGTCGCAGCTGTGAGGCAGCTACCAGACGGACCGATCACCGTTCACTTCATGAAGGGGCACCCATTGGAGGGGTCGTGGAGTGTGAAAAATCTTCACGCGCCTGGGCTATGCTCCATGCTCCGACCGACCCTTGAAGGGGTCATTGACGCCATCACCACAGAGGGGGAGTAATGTCATGGGCGCACGTACCACCACAATCCTTAGTCTCTTCAGCGGATACGGCGGGCTCGAGAGAGGTGTCGCCGCAGCTATCGGAGGCGCTCGCCCGGTCTGTATGGTGGAGAGGGAAGCCTTCGCCATCGCCAACATGGTCGCGCAGATGGAAGCGGGCGCCCTGGCTCAGGCTCCTATCTGGACTGACGTTACCACCTTCGACGGCGGCCCGTGGCGTGGCCGCGTGGATATCCTCACTGGCGGCCCGCCCTGTCAGCCCTTCAGCACCGCAGGCAAGCGCAAGCACACCGACGATGAGCGGTGGATCTGGGCAGATGTCGCTCGCATTATCGGGGAGGTCCGACCCGGCGTTGTCTTCCTCGAAAACGTGCCCGGACTCCGCAAGCGGGGGCTCGGCGTCATGCTCCGAGACCTTGCCGCTATGGGGTACGATGCGGAATGGGGTTGTTTCAAAGCGTCCGACGCTGGAGCACCGCACCGTCGGAACCGGCTCTTCTTGCTGGCCTACTCCGACCGCGAGCAGCTACGGCAGCACCAACAACGGGCGCAGGGGGGACGGGTCCACCTATGCGACGGCGGGCAAGCCCAGCCTCAACACAATGGCGCGAAGCTGGCCCACGCCAGCGGTCTCGGACTGTCGGAGCTCTGGCCGTCACACGACCACAACGGGGGTGATGCACCCCGGCACCAGCCTGACGGATGCCATGAGGCAGTGGCCGACACCATGCGCGCGGGACCACAAGGGGGGCAACCTCAAGCCGTACAGCGAGAGGGGAGGGGGCACCAAGGGAGAGCAGCTGCCCAACTTTGTGCGGCATCATTTCCACCAGGTCCCGACGACACCGACGGATGGCGACGGTGGACCCGTGCCGGTGGTCCTCAACCCGGAGTTCGTGGAGGCTCTCATGGGGCTCCCGATCGGGTGGACCGCATACGCTTACTTGGCAACGGTGTCGTGCCCGCCCAAGCAGCGCTCGCATTCCGCGAGCTAAGCGCTAGAGCGCTCGCCTAATTTACTTTTCTTGTCCGTTTGTGTAGTCACCGCCCGTCTCTTGTATTGACAGCAGGCGGACGGTGACTACACTCTACCCCAGACCACTACACAGGAGACCATCATGGCATGGACATACCAAGGCCGACCGATTGGCGGCAGAACGCTCCCAGGCTACGGCGACTGCTCACCGCCTGACTACGAGCCAGAACCACCTGACCCCTTCAACCCACGCGAGGACACCAAACGCCCTTGGCTGCTTAACGCGGGCTATCAGTGGGATGAGACCGGGGAAGAGTGGGAGATTTTAGTCTCAATGAAAATCAGAACGTGCCGCCGCGACCACGCCGACGGAATGGTCAAGGTGGGTGACATCTATCGAGAGACAATAAGCCGTACCGTGTGTGACGACACGGGCAAGTCTCGCCATTACAAGCAAAAGCACGTCATTAAAAGCGCACAAGGGGAGGGCTAGACCATGTCAGGGATAAAAACACTACTCGATAACGAGTACACGGGCCTCAATGACGACGACATGGGCGAGGCGTTTGGGCGCTACGCCATGGGGCAAGAGCTCCTGCCAGTGCTGAAGTCAGCGCGCGTAGAGGTCAAGACCCTACTCAAGCACTGGGAGCGCCTAGGTATGCACATCGATTGCCCGGTTAACTTCGGTCAGGTCGCCACAACCCTCAAAGATCTTGAGACGGCGATCGCAGACATTGAGCGACCACCAAAGGAGGCGCCAGCAGAGCCCGTTGGGGAGCTGTCAAGCGTCGTTGACATACCCTTCTAGGCGAAACGCCCTCCGGGGCGTCTGACCGGGGGATGGTCTCCCGGCACTGATGAGCTAGACCACAGGAGGATCCAATGGGCGGCACGTCCTTTGAGATTGCGACGCGCGCACGGCGACTTGCCAGCGCGCTAATGGATATCACCGATGACAACGGCGAGGTAAACGAGCAGGCGTATGACGCTTGGCTGGCTGAGCTTGAGGCGACCAGCGCAGACATCAACACAAAGCTTCAATCGCTGCGCGCAGTGCGCAGCAGGCTGCTTGCTGAGTCTGAGGCGCTCAAGATGGAGGCGGCACGCATCTCTGCCATATCAAAGCGCAGAACTGGTGAAGCTGCGCGTGTGCGGGGCTACATGAAAAACCTGCTTATGGCACACAAAGAGGCCAGCGGTGGTGCCACCAGGATTGACTGCGAGGACGGCCACGTCAGGCTGGACAAGCGCACGTCAATCAAGGTGGAACTCGGAGAGTTCTGGGAGCCCACCAACTACCTCTCTGAGTTCATGATTGACCAGCCGCCAAAGCTGGACAAGGCAGGCATCAAGGCTGCCATTAAGAATGGCACACACACCATCAAAGAGCTTGGTCGGGCTGGCGTTATCGTCACCCTGACCGATGACCTCGTTGTCGTGGAGGGCAAGTAGATGAGTGGGTTTCAAGAGCGATGGATCGTTGGCAAGACGGTTGCGGCCGTCCGCCGAAAGCGATTTTACAATGAACGTATTGCTGGCAAATCCACTGATCTCCAATGGATCGAGTTCACAGACGGGTCCTTGTTGGGGTTCAGCGGAGAGTTGACCGAGGACAACACGTACGTTGACGCAAACTACATACCAGCCAAAAGGAGGTCTTCATGAGCGAAGACATCATGACGTGGGCTCACAAGCTCTCCGCCTGGGTAACGCTGGTACAACAGCGCGCCAACTTTCCTGACCATCCACTACACACCACCGTGTATATGCCGCTGACCCAGTGGCTAACCGACAACCAGCCCGACGACCTCGGGCTCAAACTGGAGATGACCAATGACTGAGCAGACCAACACAACAAACGGACTTGAGGCAAGCGGACGCGGAGGGCCTGAGTTATTCAAAGCCCTGGCTGAGTTTCAAGGGACCAGGCCGAGGGCCGCGAAGGATGGCAAAAGCAACTTCGGCAAGTTCGCTACTTATGAGAGCGTTCTCGAGGCTGCCCAAGCGGCTCACGGGTTTGGGCTGTCGTTCACGCACATCATGGATGAGGATATGATGATCACCATCCTCGCACACAGCAGCGGGCAGTACCTCACCTCACGCATGCGGGTGCTTGCTGACCGACAGAACGCACACGGGTTTGGCTCAGGCATGAGCTACACCAAGCGTTACTGCATCGCTGCCATGCTCGGCATACCTGCTGTGCAAGACGACGACGGCAACCTTGCTATGGTGTCAACTGGGCACGAGCACCAGACCAAGAAAGGCTGGCGCAAGAAGGAGGCTGACGCCAAGCGCAGGGCCAACCACAGCCCTGACTTCAAGGCAGGCAAGATGAAGGGGATGTTCCCCGCGCTAAAGGATGCAAACATCGACTACAACATGGTCAACACCTGGCGTATCAGCAAGGGACAACCAAAGCTCTCCGAGATGCCCAAGAACGAGGCTGACCGGCTCGTCGGTGCAATATTAAACAAGGCTCACGCAGCGCGTCAGGACTTCGACGCATGGAGGGTTGAAAATGGCAACGGCTAAGCGCACGGTGCTTCATATCCGCGTCACCGAGGACTTTATTGCGAAGCTCGACAACGCTATCAAGTCTGTCAACGCTGGCAGGCGCAACTCTGACCCCTTTGCCCAAGACGTAGACCGGAGCAAGTTTGTCCGGTCTCTGGTCGACGACTTCGTTAACAAACAGGAGCAGTCCAATGGCTGACATTTGCAACATCACTATCACCGGGAACTTAACAGCTGACCCAGAGCAGAAGACGACAGGCAACGGTAAAACATTTGTCGAGTTCACTGTTGCGGTGGGTAGATACGACAGGCGAGAGCGGGCAGAGCGCCCGATCTTCTTCCGTGTCAGCGTGTGGTCTGACAGCGAGCAAGCTTGGATCATGAGCAAAGGGCAGCGCGGCACGGCGATCACCGTCGTTGGAGAGTATGACCAAAGCCCTCGCCAGGGTGAGGGTGTCTTCAACAACATAAGCCGCACATCATCAATAAAGATGACCGCTCGCACAAAGAACTCAGGCGGCTACAACAAGCAGGTTGCAGGAGCTCCAGCAGCAAGCAGTGTAAACACACCCTTTGACAATGACGACGACATACCCTTCTAATGGCGGGGTGCTAGTGGTCTAGCTCTGGTTGGCCTCGGCAGTGCGGATCTATCCTCCCACGCTGCCGGGGCATTTTTAATGGGAGAGCATGAACACACTTATACTATCCACCCTTTTTGTTATGGGCAGTTGGCACGCTGACTACATCGCAGACAACTGCGCTCGATGCCCGGAGTGTTGCACCACCCAAGAGCAAGTGCTGCTTGAGCACTACATCGACCAAGCCGTGAAGCTGGGTGCTACCGAGCAAATGGCTCGAGACCTGCTGCACGTTGAGGTGCTGGCTGGCATCCCCAAACACCTGCGCGGCATGGTGCTGGCCAAGGCGGCGCACGAGTCACGCTTCAACCCTCGCGCCATCGGCGACAATGGCAAGGCGGTAGGGTTGTTGCAGCTGTGGCCATGGGCTAGGCAGTTCATCCATGACCGCAATGACCCAGTCGCCAGCGCGCACGTGTTCCTTGGCAGACTCGTCACCACAGAGCGCACGGTGCATCGTTACTGTCCCAAGGTGCGGGATAGGTGGAAGCTCGCCTGGATACGCATCAACAGAGGCCCCTTCTGGAGGCGCCCTGACAGGGCCGGAGAGCCCCGGTGCAGTGGGACATCGCCCAAGGGCATGAAGGTGCTTAAAAGGTGGCGTAGAGACGCGCTCAGCTATTAATCAGATAGCTTACTCACAAGCGTGTCCACCCGCCTGCCCATGTCTTGGATCAGAATGGCGAGCTCCGCCTGTATCGAATCGCGTTGGTCAGTGACGCGATCGATGTCTTCCTTGCACTCAGACCTAATGCCTTCAATGACCAGGTCGTAACGCTCACGCATCTTCTCAATGCGGTCGTCATAAGAGAGGTTTATCTTATCAACCTGCTCTTGGAACGATGCGACAAGCCCATCGAGACGTTTCTGCATCCCGATGTGCTGCCAGATGAGGAAGCCTGCAAGCAGACCAATGCCACCGGCATCAACGAGCTGGGCTAGCAGGTCATCCGTCACACTCAATCGTCCACGATCTCAATAGCCACGCCGTCACCAATCTCCATGGTGCCTACCTCGATGTTGGCATAGTCGGTGCGGAGGGAGCCAAGCACTTGGGCGATCTTATCAACGGGGACATCAGCTAGCTTTTCAGCCGCCTCATTGAAGCCCTCTTCGCCGGTCAGCTCACCCATAACATTGAGAAAACCGGGCACAAGCATGGCCCACCCAAGAGCTTCTTTGTCTGAATCACTTACCGCCATCAGCTTTAGCCTCCTGCTTAGGGCATGCCGCCTCAAGAATACTCTTCGGCAGCTTTACCGGCTCGGCAGCCAAGATGCACACAACCACAACTTCAGGGTCACCATCGCCATGCACGGTCATGCAAGTGCCCTTCTCTGCGTCCTTTTTGATAGCCCAGCCACCCTTCTTGAGGGTGTATGTGCTACCGCAGCCAGACATTGAGAGCATTAAGACCACGCCGACCATGAACCCGGCCAAACAATCAAAAGCAAACTTCTTCACACTCCCTCCAGAGGTGCGTTGTTAGGTGCGTCAGACCTTAACAGAATACTACCCGTCCCACCTAGCCTTAGAAAGGCGCACGTCGTAGTGCGTGAAGTTTGAACCAGGGTACACACCAATGCCACCCTGCGGGATGATGCCCTCAGCAATGAGTTCCTCAAGACACGCTGACACCTCGGCCGGGGTCTTGCCGCTGAGCCGGATGTCAGCAGCCTTGGCCGTTAGGTGTTGAGACTTAGACGCACCACCGACACGCTTGTTGTATTCCTTGGTGCGGTAAGCGGAGATGATTACGACAGGCGCTCCCATGCGAGCTCGAAGATGCTCGAGTGCGAGGCATAGCGCAGCCACGTTGCCTTGGTATTTAACAGGCACCTGGGTGCCATCCTTACAGGCGAACTCGCTAAGCTTAAAGTGCTCGGTGACTTGCATACTATTGCTCCTTACTTGGCTGGGCCTTTGCCGTCAAAAGCCTTTGAGTAGTCCTTAACCGTCTGCTGAGCGGCCTTGTCTTGCTCTTTGACCATATCAATGCGCGCGTCTATCTCATTGTTTAAACGCTTATTGAACTCTTTGTACTCTAGCTTCAGCGACCTCAAAGTCATCCTTGCCGAATCTATCATGCGCTGGTTGCCACTGCGTTTAGCCTCCTTTAAACGCAACTCGGCCTTATCAATCTCTCTCTTTGTAATAGACCCGACCATCTCTTTAACGGTTCTCTTCATCTTCTTTTTCAAAAACTTCTCTGTGACAGAGCCTTCGCCAAGAAACATCTCAAGCCTTGGTAGGTTGAAAAAATGGTCAAGCATTAGGTCTGTCAGCTGCATCTCCGCGCGCCTGCTGACCTCTGTCTTTGGAGCCGGGGGGCGATATTGAGCTCCAGCAATAAACTCAAGATAATCGATATCTGACTGTATCTCTCTGAACAAAGAGGCACGCTCTTCGCCGCCCAAGCTATTGTCCATATCGATGTTGTTTAAGAGTTCTTTCCGCTCATTAATAAGCGCCTCAGCTTGGGCTGATATGCTCTTGCCAAAAACCCTAGGTAAAAAGCCCCTTTGAGAGAACTTGACGGCCTTGGCTACGCCGTCCCATTCACCGGCACCCATGCGGAGGTTTCTGCCACCGACCTTGTACCCACGACCATCTGTCAACGCTACAAGCAACTCGCCAATGACACTGCTGCCCAAAAGAACCGAGTCCATCAACGCTTTTTCGCTAAACCCGTAGCCTTTGGTCGTGGGGTTGGCTAACCCCTGCGCAGCTTTAAGCCTTGCACGCTCGCGTGGAGGAAGCTTCTTAACGTCTTCCGGCTTTATGTTGAACATCTCCTTTCTTTTCTCTTCGGTAAGGTAAGAGAGTTCAGTCGGGTCGACGTACTCAAGCCCTTTTGAGAGCATAGACCGAGCACCCTCCATCCATCTGATGGTGTTGCCAAGGTCCTCGATAGGGCTTGAGTTACCTAAAGGCCAAACACTATAGGCACCCTCCTCCCCAGTAGGCTTAACTATAACTGGCTTCACCTCATCAGGGCTGAACGCTTTAGCCAAACGGAACAAAGAGCTTGTCTCATCGGACTGCGCAGCCTGAGAGCCAACGACGGAATTTATTGTCAGGCCGTGAGCAACGGCCTCTGCGTTTCGCTTTAGCATCAAAGGCAAGTAGTCGGTCGTGCTCCTTCGAGCAGGACCAGAAAGTATTTCTCCAACGATGCCTTGGCGCCCAGGCACCATTGTTGTGGCAGCGGTCCACCCGCTCCAGGGCGACTTGGCCAGCGCGTCCCACGCAGGTGTTGACCGGCCAGCAACCTGTATAAGTGGCATACGATTAAAGTTCACGAAGGTCTGTGCAGCCTCAAACGCAGACGACCTTGTCATCTCTTGCAGCATCTGGGCTCGAGTAAGCTGCTTGCCATCAATAACCATGTCAGACATGTTTGGCTTGTTTGTGGCGCGTTTATAAGCACGCTTCTCTACGCCCCGACTCATAGGCAGAGTCAAGCTCTTGCCTTCAGGCAGCGTCTGCCACTCGCTCACGTATTTGTTGACGCCTTTCATGGTGGCCCAGCCCTTGAAGACGTTGTCTGGCATGTCAAACAGGCGAGCTAAAGCGTTTAACTCAAGACCCTTAGACAGCCCCTTCTTGGCTTTGGTCAAGAAAGAGTCAACGGCTCTTGGGGCTAAAGCCTTTGAGGGCAGCTCAGTTAAAACAAAGCTGCTGTCAAGTATATCGCCACGGGTAATCGCCCTCATAACCTCTTCAGCACTATAGAGTGCGTTAGCGGCCTTGGATTTTAACTGCGGTATACCCTTGCTCCATCGGGCGTAGTCTATGCCCCACTTGATTGCCTCAAGAAAAGCGAGCGGGTTGGCGTACTTTAGTGCAGCAGCTGCTGAGTTAGACAGCCACGCGGCGGCATGTGACGAAGGGTTAAGCGCAACGCCTCCCTTTTTTACAATCCGGGCAAGGCCTTCAAAAAACGCATCCACGCCCGTTGGGCTTTGAGCCGCTTGGCCAAGCCACTTCCTGTCTTTGGAGATGTATCTCAGCGATTGAAGGAGATCGGCGCTCATCCAGAGCTTACCTTGTGCCGGTGTTTTGGGGCCACTGGGGCCAACCGGGGCAAGCTCATTTAGAGGGATGCGCACGTCTCTTCCGCTGGCCGTCCCTTTACCAACATTAAACCCAAGCACGTCTCTTACAATCTCAGGAGGCACCTCCTTCATGTTTTCAAGCCTGCGGCGGAGCAACTGAGGCATTTCTGGGGCTGCATCCAGTAACAACTCAGGCGGGTTACGGATGAGTGGCGGAAGCGTGCCGTTGTCAAGCAACTCCCCGACCAGGAAGCCAACCTCTTCCCCAGGCGTAGGCAGTGACTTGCCAGCAGCCTTTCCGTCCATTGATGTGCGGATAGCCTCGTCGGGGTGCAGTTTCGCGAGGGTTTTCTCGGCTGTGCTTTGGTGCGATAGCTTGCGGAAACGGGTGCCAGCGCGACTAAAGTTGGCAATCGTCATGTCTTTGGACACGTTCTGCCTAAGCGTTTCGTTAACGCCTAGCCTGCGCTCCATAAAATCTACAACCGAAACATTCTTTCGAGCTCCGCTCTGCCAGTGATTATACCCAATGTTAAGGTCGTAGACTGTGCTGGGGTCGTCAGCCGCTTTCTCTAGTTGAGCTCGCAGCGACCTCTTATCAACTGGCTGGCGCGTTTCCTTCTCAAGGAAGGCAGCTAGTTTCCTAGTCGCATCGCCCCTGAGCGCTTCTATTTGTAGATTGTTCGCAATGTTTTCCGCGCGCGCCGCTTGAAACTCTTCATACATAAGGCGCCTAGCATCTGGCACCCGGTCCCCTATAGCCTCTGCCATGTCCTCAATGATTTGAAAAACGCGCGCATTTACGTCTTTAACCTTCGGGTCTTTTTTAACCAACGTATCCACAGAACCGGCAACAGGCCTAGTCTTTCCGTCAGCGCCTAAATCAAACTGGCGTTGAGAAAACTCAAAACCCCGAGCAGCCCTTGGCGGCTCTAGCCCCGGCTCTATCGCTGGGCGCTCATAAGGCTTGCGGCCAACACGTATCGGCTCTGTGGGTGGAGTAAAGGGTGGAGGGGTTGGTCGCGGGGGGACCACCTCTACGCCTGAACCAACTGGTGTTTGGTCCGATTGCCTCAAGGCCATTTCAAACCCAGGCTGAACCGGGGTTGTGTCAACAGGCGGAGGGTTTCGTCGAGCTTCTATTTGAGCCCTAATGTTTGCGACCTCTGGCAACACTTCAGGCGCGTCTACGACCCTTAGCCCTCCTTCACCTAAACCTGCATCTGCCGGATCCAAAGGCCTGCGGGTTACCTCCATAGAAGTAGGCCGTGTTGAAGACGGTTGGCGTGAGCGGTTAACCAAGCCAACTATCTCTTCCGCAGAAACCCCCCTCCTAACCAAGGCCGCGACAAGGTCAGCCATCACAGGATCGCTCTGCATTATATCGACTAACTCCGCAGCGACAGTCGGGCGAGCTTGACGCTGAGGTGGCCTAAGAGCGAATGTCTCAGCCCCTTCGACGGCTGGACCTAACCTTAAAGGCTCTACAGGCGCCACCGGCTCAACCATCGGTTTAGGCTCAGGCACATCCCTAAACGTGAACCCCTCAGACGCTGGACGTACTGCTGGCTCTGAAGGCAAGGGCCCATCAAACGGCGCACCCTCTTCATATGCTGGCCTACCGGCTCGAGGCCTAGGAGGCGGGTCAAGCCTAGGGCCTAAGGCCTCTGACAACTGAGCCCCAGCCGCCCTCACAGCCGCTTCAGTTTGAGGAGCCTCAACAAGGAGCTCATTGGCAAGCTTGTTCATGGCAGGGTCTGCCATCTTCGCAGGGTCTACTTTCCAGCGCTGGAAAGCGTTAGATAATCTAGCAACCTGGTCAACAAGGGCGCCGACAGAAACGCGGACCTCTGGAATATTTTTATCAAACTCGGACGCAAGCCTATCAACAAACCCACCTTTCTTTGGGAGGGTTAACTCTGGAACTTTTTGAGCAGCGTTGTAGACCTTGCTTGCCACGCTTGCAGCAGCAGGAGACATCTTAATGTATCCAGCGCGAGCAAGCGGATAAAGCGTAAAGGCTGTGGCCACAGGGTATGCGCTTGCGACATTTTCTGGCTCTTTAAACAGGGCCTTAGTAAAGGCAACCATATCATTGCCCATTTGAGGCAAGACCTCTTGGGCCTCATCAACTAAAACCTCGTTGATGCCCTCAAGAACACCCTTCGCCTCAGGCCCGGATGCTATCTGCCAATACTCTTTTGGGATGTTGCCGCCTGACATCCAGTTGAGCATGTCAATAGTAGACTCAACAAACTCAAACGTGTTCTCAGACGCGCGCTCAAGAAACGGAGCCCCCTCGATGCGCCTCACAGCGTCTTTAAGGACTTCGTCAGTGGTCTTAACAGTGTCCGCATCTTGCTGTTCAAATAAGCGATCGAGTTCTCGACGACGTTCAGCAGACAAAACAATGCCTCGGCCTATTTGCATTGGCTCGTCGCTGGACCATTGCTCAGGCGCTAAAACAGACACGCCCTCGAGCGCTTTGTTGCCAATCCACTCAGCAGACTCACCTGCAAACACGCCTAACCTAGTAGCCATGGCCGCAGCCCTGCCAGCTAGCCGGTCTCCCGCGCCCGACAGCGCAGCTTTTTGATAAACGTCAAGACCTCTTTCAAGGTCTAACTCAGCCTGAAGCTCAGGCGTTTCGTCAGGCCTCAAAGCGTACTGAGCCATCTCTAGAGGCGCTCGGACCACCCCTGACCCACCGCCCTCTTGCAGCACCGGGTATGCTTGCTTTGTCCTTATTAAGGCTTGGTCGGGGCGCTGCCTAATCGCCTCAGTCAACGCTGAAGGGAGCCTTTCCACAGGCTGATTGCGCAATGCTGCTTGGCCAGGTGGCGCCTCAAAAGGTCGCTGCACATCCGTCGCATACGGCAGCGGGCGCTGTGGAGGTGGGCGCATTCCGGTTGCTGGCTCAGGTTGGAAGCCAAACACAGCAGGCTGCTCAAACGTCAACGGAGCTCCACGTTGAGGCCCCTCTCCTGGCATTAAGGGCGCAGAGGCAAACTGCTCACCGAGCTCAACATCTTGGCTGGCAGGGTCAAGGGGGTCGACGCCAAAGCTCGACATAATCTCAACAAAACGCTCTCTGGTTACGCCTTGCGCAGCCAAACGCTGAGCCATCTCCCTAACAGTTGCCACGTGGACCTACCTATTCTGAACTAAGGCCCAGCTCTTCCGCTAGGTTACTAGCCTCAACAAAGTCGGCCTTTATTTGGTTCAACTCTTTCTGGATAGCAGCTCGCGTCAACCCAAACTCATCGTTAATTTCGTCCCAAACAATAACCGCCTTAGGGTCGTCTGAAGGCTGATATTTACTTCGGACAAACTGCTTAAGGGTCATTTCAGACACTGGCTCGTTTTTGTTTAGATAACGGGCTACGGTTGCCTTGCTAAGCTTAGACACTGGTGTGCGAATAAGCTTTGACAGCTTGTTTTTTCTGCCTCTTTCCGTCTTCTCAGCCTCATCCCGCTCCGCCTTTTCCGTCGTCACAGTCTTGCGCGACTCGCCAACGTCAGGCAACAACTCACCAAGCAGGATATTTTCGCCTCCTGACCTCAAGACCAAGCCTTGAAGCTGCCCTGGCGTGAGCCTTTCCTCAATCTTGGTTGCTCGGTCGTCAAGCGTTTTCTGGTTTATTCTCTGGTCCTTTTTTTTGCCGCTGTACAAGATACGCCTTGCAGCATCAATACCGACCCTGGCCGCAACGATCACGAAGCTCCTATTAGCCTCCTCTTCTTTGGTCATCGGACCCGTCATGACTGAGCGCTTCTTAGTTTTCTCACTAGGAGTCGCGCGCCTCCTGCGCCTCTTCGCCGCAGAGGTTGCCAGCTTAACCGCTTGAGTGCCCGTCACACCACCAACGTCGGCGCCCTTGCGAATAGCTTGCCGAGCTCTTGCCACAATGAGGCCTCTTGGCTCGTTACCGCTGACGACAAACTGGCCAATATCCATAGCACCACGCGCCAGACCAACAAGCTCCTCAGCCTCCTGCTGCCTGCCAGCATTCCACAGCGCTCGGTATGCCATATTAAGGTCACCAACAGCAAAGTCTTGCCCAGCTTCAAAGTCTCGAGCAAACTCAGCAGCAGTCCTCGGCTTATCTAGCAGGCTTCCCCTGCTTCGACTTTCAATAAAGTCAAACGCAGACGCCTCTGGACCGCCAGACCCTTGCAGTGCCGCTCTAAACTCAGCAGCGGCTCGTGGCATCCCGCTTGCTTCAGCCAGCTCTACTGACTTCTCAACAAGACGGGCTTCAAGTCCTGGGTCTTGCATCTGAGCGACCCTCCCCAAGACCTTTTTGAAGTTGTCTATGACCAAGTCTTCTTTGGCCCTGCCTGGCTCCAACGCAGTTGGTGCAGCCGCTGGCGAGGCAGGCGCGCCAAACTGACCTGACCGCTGCATACGGTCAAGATACCGCCCAAACGTCTCTGTGCTACCGGGTGCTAAGTCCCGCCGCCTGAAGTCACCGGCCCTAAGCATATTTCGCACTTCATCAACATTCATGCCGCGCTGTGCTGCGTACTGTGGCAACAGCCTGCCGAGCTTGCCCAGGTCTCCAATAACTTCAGACTCGTTAAGCCCTGTAGTCGCAGGTGCAGGAGCAGCGGGTGATGTTGTGCCCATGTCGTCAAAGCTGCTTTCAGCAGAACCCATAGGGGTAAAAGGGGTGTCAGGAGTAAAAGCGCGCGCGCCTTGGCGGCTTAGCTCATCTTGAAACACCTCCCTGTCTGTCACTAAAGATGTCATGGCGGGCAGATTGGCCATATCAGGCAAGGGCTTGTTGTACTTCTCCCCCTCTACATCCCTAAAGTCCTGCGCGAACTCACCACGAGCCTGCTCAAAACCGGACAAGTCTGGCGGTCGAGAGCCAATCATTGGGTCGTACTGGCCTTCGCGCATGCCGCCAACCATGCCCCTTGCAACCTTCTGACGAGCCTCAAAGTCGCCCATCTCTCTTTGCAGCCGAGCCTTTGCTTCAGCCGCTGTCTCCTTGATGTACTTGTCGTAGATGTCAGAGCCCATGCCGTACAGGTCAGAGGCAATCTGCACCCCGCCCCCGATGGCCTTGATAATCTTCAACGCCTTATCTTCGTCGCTTTGGACCTTGGTCATAAAGCGTTGACGCTGTGGGACAATAGGCCCAAAGCCACCTGATACGTCTGGAAGAATGCGCGCCATGATTACTCCGGTGCCTGGCTTTGGCCCATTGAGGCAATAAAGCCTTCAATCACGTCGGGCTCATTGACCGCTATAACCTGACCGCCTTCAGGCCTGTTTGAGTTGTAAAACTGCCTAGCCATGTTCCAAAAAGCGTCTCTGTTGTTGCTGTCAGTCGACCCTGTCCAAGACGCAAACAGTTGGCTTATCGGCATGCCTGAGCTCATTAAGGCCTCGAGAACAACGTCGCTGGGCATGTCGGCAGGGTTTTCGGTTGCCATCATCCAAAGCTGCTTAAATGCGCTCTTAGCCACACCTCTTTGCGTGGGGTCATTAATGTCAAGCGCGCCAACCAGGTTGCTAATATTTTGCGCGGCCTGCTCCTCATTGACTTGGCCAGACTCGTACTCATTAACAAACTGGTTGACCTCTTGGTTGAAGGCGGCCACTGCTTGCTGTTGGCCCTTCGCAATCTCGCCTTTCTTTGACACCAACTCAGACTTGCCCTGAGCTGCGCGTTCCCTAAGGTCATTGTAGGCCTGCATCGCACCGAGTTCAGCCTGTGTGGCTTGAGCCTCTGAGGCTGCTGCTGCCGCCATGCGTTCACGCATGCCTTGCGCCGCTATAGAGCCACTAGCCTGCGCCGCTCCACCACCAGCAGCCATGCCTTGTGCAGCGCGACCTGCTTGACGCGCAAGCTGGGCTTGCTCTAAGACATTTGCCGCTGCCGTAGCTCGCCTAATGCCAGAGCCCACCCTGCCAGCAGCGCCCTGCATGCTTTGAGCAGACGACTCTAAGGCTGCCTGCTGCCCAGTAAGCGCAGACAGGAGTTCTTCCTGCTGTTGACCTTTAAGGAAAGGCGAGACGCTAATCCCTGCCGGTCCACCTTCTGGGCTTGAGCTCATAAGTCACCTCACACCAAATGTGTCTTGCCGATAATGTACACCCATATGCCCCCAGAGCCGAGAAGCATTGAGCTGGTTGAGTATGTGCCCGTAATAGAAGCGTTGGGGTCACCAATGCGCCCCCTCACCTCAATCCACTGCTCGCATCCTGCAACGCTAGAGGCACCGCCGTCCACATCTTGACGTGAAGCTGTAGTCGACGTACCCCTGCCAACAAACACCGGCTTGCCTTGTGCGGTCATCCCGTTAAGGCTTGGAGAGCCGGTGCCAACCAAGTCCATGGCGTACAGCTCAAGGTTCCATGGTCTTGTTGATGCGATCGTAGGGGTAGGCAGTGCATGTGGCAGCAGGTTTGGGCTCCCGTGCCCAACGAGGTCAACCGCTTTACCAAACCAGTTGCCTGCCGATTGGGGCGTATCCAGCGTAGTCAGCTTGCCTATCTGTTGGTAGCCAAAAGTATCTCCCCTAACGCCAGTGCCTATACCCACACCAAGCTCGAACTTAAGGTCCACACCCCCACCACCAGCACCGGCAAGTGCAGGAAGCTGTGTGTGCGAAGCAAGGGTTGCTCCCGTGTAGCTCTCAAACGGCATCCAGTTGTATGTAAAAAGGATGTGGTGGATAGTCATGGGTGACTCAATCGGGATGTATCGCCTATCAATACAATACTTATCAGACTGAGCACCTGACGTTCTGTACGGCTGCTGGTCAAAGTAACGAGCGGCCATGCCAGAGAACTCAACATTGTTAAACAATGGGACAGCCAGCACTGTGTATGCCGCGTTGTCTTTGAGTTCTTCAAGCATTGGCAAGTCAGAGTCGAGCTTATAGCCGCCTTGAAACTTCCGGCGCGACATCTCATCAATAACAGCCATTGACGTCTGTACGCCTGTAGTGGCGTCGTTCGCAACGATAGCCCCTCCAGCAACAGGCACAGCAGCTGCGTTGATTAAAGCTCGAGACGTCGCAGAGTTGGTGCCAGCCCCAGTGGTGGCAGCATTTGCATGCGTCAGGTTGTCGTTAGGCAGCCCGTCGTGTCTCTTTGGTATGTTCTGTATGTCCGTGCCTGAGTCGCGCTGCGTAAGTTTTGTTAAGAAGCGCATCGATATCTCAATCGAAACCAAAGCGCACTCTGTGTCCGCAGTGCCCAAGTCAGGCGCAAAGATAGTAAAGATATAGCTCTTCATCGGGTCTATGACTTCGTTAATAGAAGAAGACACCCATGGGTTAAGGCGGAAGTAGCTGTCAGTAACATTGATTGCCTCAATGCGGCCCGACCAAACCACCCTGCCTGGACGGTAGTTTCTTGATTGGCCAGGCGGATCAAACCAGACCGGCTTTTTCTCCATAATGGCAAGCTCAATATTTAAGCGGTCAACGCGCTCGTATGAAAGCTTGCCTGCGTTGGCGCTTGATGCGCTCGCGCCACCGTCAAAGTTGCTTATGATTGCAGCAGGCTCAAGACGCTGGTCAAAAGAAAAGCTAACCTCGTCCAACACAATCTCAGGCATGTCATCACTCGGCGTCACCGCCTTGCCACCCCGAGGAGTTGTTGAAAACGACAGGTGCTCTTGGAAGGGAGGAAGCATAAAAGGTATGCCATGAAACGGCCTGCCAGGAGTGAGGTTGAACGACTCCTTAGGGCCCGTCATTTTGTTAGTCGACGGCGACAAAACCGGCATTGAAAGGTTGACCCTAAACGGGGCATGCGAGGCAGCCACTTGACTTGAGTCAAGGTTGGCCGTTGTCGCTTGGGTCTGCGAAGACGTCATAGGCTCAAACAAATGCTTGGCCAGTAGCTTTGCGCCTCGCGCAAGCTTGCTGCGTGTAATCTTAGCCATTAGAGAGTCTGCACCTCTTCAAGCACCGTGATGGTGCTGCTCCACGCCTGCAAATACCAAGGCTCTGTACCCCATGTTGCCTGCGTGTAAGTTGTCCCGTCATAAAGAGGGATTGCGACAGCCAGCCTTACACGAGCCCTTTGATGGACAGGAATGTTAAGGCCTCTGTACTCAACAACCCTGCCATACAAAGGCCTAGCGTCAGTCACGTCGCCAGAGTCATAGTGCGGCTGGAAGTCGTTCCAACCCGTGGCTGTTGCGTTAGGCATGTGCGTAGACGACGGTTCGCCGTTAATGGTGTACAGCGTTCGGGTAAACTCAACGTCTGTCATCTCGGCATCCTCAGGCGTGCCTGGGTTCATCACGTCAAGCACGATGGGCAGGTCGACAGTGTCACTTGTTGGACTAAACCCCTGCGGAGGAACGCCTGTCCCAACAGCAAAGTACGTGTATGGCTTAAGCGTGACGCCGCCAGCAGACTGGCCAGTGTACGGCCTATCTCCGTTCGCTCCGGTATCGTTGTGCAAGAAAATGCTTACACCGTGCAGCACAACAGGTTTGTCGAAGTACAGTGTTCTTGTCCACACGTACTGGTCGCCTAAATCTTCTTGCAAGTTAATGCCAGGTATGCTGCTGCCTTTTAACCTAACCGGGTTATAAGGAGCATCTACCGGCTTAACCCCAGAGTGAGAGCCGGTTGCGCCGTTGTTTAACTGGAGCCACGGCCATTTTGAATAGTTAGTGCTCGACCTGTTGGGAGGGTTAAAACCCGAGTGGTACTGCGTCGCAACAAAGCGCTGCCTCGTGTTGCCTTTCTCGACGCTGTTGACGCCCTCCACGATATCGTTAACGGCTTTCTCAAGGCGCGTACCGTCGACCGTCGTGCCATCATAAAACACTTCCTTGGTAAGGTTGCGTGTGTGTCTTCGCCAAGCCATTAGAGGTTTCCTGTGCCGGTTGCTGTGCCGGGGGTAAACAGCGTGGGGTTGCCAGTAAAGTTGTAGCAAAAAGCAATCTGGACGCTCGCAGCAGCCCCCGTGTGAGAGACCAGCGGAGTCGCTGTTGTGCCGCTGCCCCTAAATACACACCCAAGCATAATGGCTTGAGCTCCCGCCTCCACCAAGACCATATAGGAGGTAGACGTCAACGGCCTCTCAAAGGTGCAGTTTCTAAATATTGCAGTCGCCCCTGCCCTCACAACTGCGCAACCAAGCTCGTCTTCGCCTGCAAGCGTAAGGCCATCAACCACAACGCTAGACGTAACCTCGAGGTGTTTCCTGAAGAAGGTGCCCGGAGATATCGCGTGCGCCTCACTCATGACTTTGCTCATGGTCAGGCCGCCATACTCACCTGGGGCAAAGAGAGAGACGTTGTTTGCTATGCGCGGCTCTTCAAACTTAGACCCCGGCATCACAAGGCTTAGCGCAGATGCTATGTCTCCAAGCTTTCTGCGGACT
>Ga0160423_10001319_pt1 | contig 20764 bp, 13 predicted proteins | sample CRUFie14St8metaG_FD_108191 | JGI IMG/M metagenome (GOLD analysis project Ga0160423, IMG submission 108191) | Marine microbial communities from the Costa Rica Dome - CRUD Field 142mm St8 metaG | ecosystem: Environmental > Aquatic > Marine > Oceanic > Photic zone | place: Costa Rica: the Eastern... | reverse complement strand
AGCAGGGAGGCCATTGCGGAGGAGAAGGGAGCTTTGGGTAGAGCTCTCCCGGAAGTGGGCACGCTGCTTCTTACCGTGGGGTGCGAGTTCGCAGAGTATTTCGCCTCTCGGACCCCAGCCAGAGCGATAGCGGTAGGAAATGGTCGAGGAGTGATCAGAGCCGAATCGCTGAGTAGTAGCGAAGGAGGGTCTTCCTTTAATCTTGTGATCGATGGGGAGCGTAGCTCCGAGGTTCAGTTGAAGGTCGCGGGCCGGCATATGGTAAACAATGCCTTGCTGGCGGCTGGGGCGGGCTGGGCTCTCGGGTTGTCAGCCGCTGAAATTTCTCGTGGTCTACAAGGTGCACAGCTGACGGGCGGCAGACTTCGGCGCTTTGAGAGAGAGGGAATATCCATCTTTGATGATACTTATAACGCAAACCCTGATTCCGTAAGGGCGGCCATTGGGGTAGTGGCTGATGTTCCAGCCCTGAACGGGAGTAGCCGGACCGTTGTTCTCGGAATGATGGGAGAGTTGGGTCGGTTTGCCGAAGAGATGCACCTACAGATCGGGGAGCATGCTGCGAGGAATCAGTTGCAAGTAATAAGTGTGGGGGTGGAGGCAGCTCGAATCGCGGAAGGAGCGAAGCGGGCAGGTGGATCAGTGGTGGAGCATTTCGACAGGTATGAGGATGCCGTTAACTGGCTAAAGGGAACTTTGCGGCCTGGCGATACGGTGCTCTTCAAGGGAAGCCGGAAGGCTGCCGTCGAACGAGTGATGAACGCAGTCTTTCCCCCAACGACAAACTGATGCTCTACTGGATCTACGAACAATGGGAGCAAGCTCGCATTTCCGGTGCGGACTGGGCAGACGCCTTTAGCTTTCTGAATATCCTTCAGTATATCACAGTAAGAGCGGGCCTGGCCACTCTGCTGTCCTTCGTTCTGATCTATCTCTTTGGCCCCTTAGTGATACGAAAGCTAATTTCACTTAAGGTGGGACAGCCAATTCGGAGCGCAGAGGAGGTTCACAAGTTAGCAGAGCTACACGGGGATAAGGCGGGGACGCCTACAATGGGAGGGATTCTGATTATTGGGGCAGTGCTGACCTCGGTAGCTCTCTGCGGGCGAGCCTTCAATCCGTTTGTGGCGGTTACCTGTTGCGTCATGCTTGCGCTTGGATTGTTGGGTTTCATCGATGATTACAACAAGGTGGTTCGAAAAAATTCGGTGGGGATAAGTTCGCGTCAGAAGCTTTTCTGGCAGCTTCTTATAGGGCTTCTGGCAGCTTGTTTTCTTTTGTTCAAGTCGGAGGTGTCCGGGATTGGGCTTACTGATAGTCAGGCCCTTGATCAACGACAGGGATTCCTGCTTGAGGTGTCTGACGGCGGAAGCCCTGATACAGGGTTGGAGGCCGGGGACCCTGAAGTAGAACCCTTCCGTTTTAGTGAAGTCGGCTTTCCTCTTGTTAGAAGCCCATTGATCAACCTGTCGTGGTTTGCAATTCCATTTTTTATGCTGATCATTACGGGTTGCTCCAACGCGGTGAACCTTACAGATGGCCTTGATGGTCTAGCGACTGGGTGCACGGTGACAGTTTCTCTGGCGTATGCGGTGGTAGCTTACCTGGCGGGTCGTATGGTGGGACTGGAGTATCTGCATATTCCATTTCATCCGCTTCTCGGAGAGCTCAGTATTGTTTTGATGGCTCTGGTAGGTTCCGGAATGGGCTTTCTCTGGTGGAATTGTCATCCAGCTAAGGTGTTCATGGGTGATACAGGTTCTTTGGCGATTGGTGGAGCCCTGGGAACAGCAGCGATATGTACTAAACAAGAATTGTTGCTCGTGGTGATTGGAGGTGTGTTCGTTGCTGAGGCTCTCTCGGTGATCCTTCAGGTTGGGAGTTTCAAGCTCCGGGGCAAACGCATCTTTGCAATGGCCCCGATTCATCATCACTTCGAATTGCGGGGATGGCACGAAAGTCAGGTGATCATTCGCTTCTGGATCGTATCCATCTTACTTGCGATGGCTGGACTGGGACTCCTTAAAGTTCTTTGAAGAATGAATCTCACAGGAAAAAAAGTTGCAGTTTTGGGAGCAGGCCGTAGCGGGCGGGCTGCAGCCGATCTAGCACTGCACCACGGGGGAGATGTTGTCGTATATGATGCTGGTCCTGAGGAGGTTTTCGATGGGTTGAGGAATGTAGTTCGATGCCATCCACTGGCCACCGAGGAAACAGGGAAGGCCTGCGCTGCTGATGTCGTGGTTATTAGTCCGGGAATTGAAACAGGGGGAGAATTCGCTAGTTCGTTTGCCAAGGGCGCGGGAGAGTTTATCGGAGAAACTGAATTTGCGTCTCGTTATTTTGACGGGCTGGTCATCGGGATTACGGGAACCAATGGAAAAACCACTACCACCGAGCTGGTTCAGAGAATGATAGAAGTTGGGGGAAAGAGCTGTGAGGCTTGCGGCAATTACGGACGCCCGTTATCAGATGTCGTTATTGAGGCGAATCCTCCGGAGGCGGTCTCTCTTGAGTTGTCATCATTTCAACTTGAGACCATCAGGGCATTCAGGCCTGATGTTGCGGTCTGGTTAAATTTTTCTCCAGACCACATGGACCGCTATCGAAGCGTGGACCAATATCGTGAAGCAAAGCTACGGATCTTTAAGAATCAACGTGAAGATGATACTGCTGTAGTTCGCTTTGGAGAAGAAGTTGGAAAGATCAGCGCTTCTCGCATCAGTTTTTCAGCGACGGAATCGGATGCTGATTATGCTCTCCATGGGGCCGAGATTCTCTACCAGGGAGCGACGGTCCTTGATCTCGGGGAAACGCGATTACGTGGTCTACATAATGCTGAGAATGTGATGGCGGCCCTTGCTGCAGTCGAGGCTGTCAATATTATGCCCAAAGCTGCATTAGCGGGGCTTGAGGAGTATGCTCCTCCTCTTCATCGTTGCGAATTAGTCAGAACTCTCGATGGAGTTGAGTATATCAATGATTCGAAGGCAACTAATCTGCATGCTCTCGAGGCTGCAATCCGGTCTCAGTCTCGCCCTACGGTTCTGATTGCGGGTGGAAAAGAGAAAGGGCTCGATTACACTCCACTCCTTCCCACTCTGGAGGGGAGAGTCAGCCAAATAGTGGTATTTGGTGAGATTAGGAGTATCTTAATTGATACCTTTTCGCCGGCGGTCCGAACTGTGAACGCGGAATCATTGCAAGAGGCGGTTCAGTGTGCGCGAGAGGCCTCTGAGCCGGGAGGAACAGTCCTTTTTTCTCCGGGTACTTCCTCCTTCGACATGTTTTCAGGCTACGAAGAGCGAGGTGATACCTACCGAAACATAGTCCATGCCCTGAAGTAAGGGCGCATTTCATCTGATAACAAACACCCACATGAAAAAACAATTGCTACAGAAAAAAAGAATCGCTGCTGGGGAGGGAGGACTCTTCGTTTTTCATTCGAAGGTTTCTCGCCGAAAAAGACAAAGGGTCGCGGCCAGCGCGGACCTGGCATCGGAGGTTCCCAATCTCGGTGTCGCAAGAGCGCTCTTCGTTATTCTTATTCTTCATGTCGCAGCTATTGCGGCCATTTTTATTCATAACCGAGTTACAGCTGATGATGTCGTAGCAGCTCCTGAGGAGTCCAAGGAGAAGGCGGTATCTACCGCTTCTTCTGTTACGACTTCACAGCGAGATGCAAAGAGTGGTGAGACGTTTTACTTTGTCTCGACAGGGGATACCTATGATCGGATTGCTCGACTCAAGAGCGTAGACGTCCAGGATTTGAGGGATCTGAATGGGAACAAGGGGCTCGACCCGGGTGCAATTCTCCGAATTCCGCTTAGCGGGAAGGTCGCTGCTGAACCCCTTTCGGCTGATGATTCTGACTCGAGCCCTTCTTCGGCTGCAAGAATTGTGGCCTCTTCTAACAGGAGCGGCGCATTAGGGGATTCAGGGGATAAGGATGAAAAAGTGATTATTACCCTGCCGGTTCGACAGGATGTGGGTCTACTTTCCGGTCCAGAGGTCTCCGTGCCCCGTGCCATCCCTGTGCCTGAAGATAATGCTCCCTTCAGGACCTATGCGGTGAAAAGTGGGGACACAGCATGGAAGATTGCGAAGCTTTTCAAGATCCCGGTTCAGAGCCTCCTCGAGACCAATAACATCGAAGATGCCCGGAAGCTTCAGGTGAATATGAAGCTCAGGATTCCGGCTCGTTAGCGGTAGGATCTACTAGGTTCATTTTATGGGTCGTCGCGCTGCCATAATTCTCTGTATTTCCGTAGTCGCTTTGGTGGCTCTCGGACTCGTGATGCTGGCAAGCACCAGCGCATGGGTTCACGGAGTCGATGATGATCCCTACCTTCTCGTAAAGCGGCAGGGCATTTTTGCGGGAGTTGGTCTGTTGATGGCTCTCATGGCTGGATGTCTTGATTACAGGATTCTCCGAAGAATATGGATGCCATTGCTAGCTCTTGGATGTGCGTTACTGGCGCTGTGTTATATTCCGGGTGTCCAAGTCGTGGTAAAGGGAGAGGCTCGCTGGATCTGGGCGCCTGTGATCGGGCGCTTTCAACCCTCTGAGGTTGCCAAGCTCCTAGTGATAGTAGCTCTTGCAGCATGGTTCGCCCAGTATCGGGCAGAGGCTAAATCATTGGTGAAAGGGTTTCTCGTACCGGGGCTCGTACTTGGCGTTCCGGTAGCGCTCATTTTCTTTGAAAAGGATATGGGAACAGCAGTTGCGCTTGGTGGCGCGGGTTTTCTCGTCATGTTTGCCGCGGGGACGCGCATGTCGTTGCTTTGCCTTGTCACCGTGGTTGGAATCGTGGGATTATACACTGCGGTTGAGAGTGATCCTTACCGAAGGATGAAGTTTGAAGCGCTTCTGAATCTTGATGATCCAGATGTCCAGAGAAAGGCTGGGTACCAGCAGTACCGGTCCAAGCTAGCCTTAGCTTCCGGAGGTCTTTTTGGGGCCGGACTTGGTAACGGCGCCGAAAAGCATGGCTATCTTCCGGAGGCTCATACCGATTTCATCTTTCCTGTAGCGGGGGAAGAGCTCGGGCTCCTTTGTACTCTTGGGATCGTGTTTTGTTTTGTCCTTATCAGCACATGTGGAATATCGATCGCTTTGCATGCGCCCGATCTGTTCGGGAGGCTCCTTGGGATCGGTCTTACGGTAGTAGTGACCATTCCCGCATTAATGAATATAGGAGTTGCTACCAGTGTCCTGCCCAACACCGGTCTCCCGTTGCCTTTTGTCAGCTATGGCGGGACGAATCTGGTTTTTACCCTGATTGCGATAGGCCTCCTTATCAGTTTGCATCGGCGCTCTGATCACACCAGTCGGAAGGAGTTGCCGGTGATAAGGGAAAGGCAGCTGGCCTTGAAAATATAGCTCATAAAAGGTTGGCTTTTTCTCCCGCGTCTTATGGGGTCCAAGGAGTAAACGTTGTGTCTCGTAAACTTTCTATCGTTATCGCCTGCGGGGGAACCGGGGGGCATCTTTTTCCTGGGATCGCTGTTGCCGAAGAATCGCGAAGAAGGGGTCACAAGGTGCTGCTCCTAATCTCACGTAAGAGGGTAGATGCTGACGCGTCAGCAAAATATGGGTCTCTTGATTTTGTCAGCGTTGCGGCGATTGCTAAACCTCCCACTGTATCATTTCGAACCATCGCATTCCTGGTAAAATTATGGAGGACTGTGAGGCAATCACGGAGAATCTTTAAGGATCATCAGGTTGACGTTGTATTGGGAATGGGTGGGTTTACTTCCCTGCCTCCAATTTATGCTGCGAGGAAAATGAAGTTGCTGACCGCGCTGCATGACTCTAACGCGCTACCGGGTAAGGCGAACAGGCTTGGGGCAAGATGGTGTAACAGGGTTCTTCTCGGGCTTGAAGCTGCTCGAGGATATTTTGAATCGAGCGACGTCCATGTGACTGGAACTCCCATCCGTAGTGAGTTTTGTAATTTGCCTGAGAAGAAAAAGGCGAGAGTCAGGTTTGGACTCAAGCCGGATCAGCCGGTAGTGCTTTGTTTCGGAGGTAGTCAGGGTGCAAGGTTCCTGAACACCCTTGTGGTGCAAATGGCTGAGATTCTGGGTGAGGGAGTGCAATGGTTGCACGTGGCTGGTCGTCAGGATGAGGAGAGAGTAAAGGGGCTTGTTGGAAGCCGAAAGGGTCATGTAGTGCTTGGGTTTTGTGATGATATGCCTGCTGCCTACGCTGCGAGCACTCTGGTAATCAGTCGCTCAGGTGGGGCAAGTCTGAGCGAGTTGGCAGCGCTTGCTCTTCCGTCGATTTTAGTGCCGTATCCCCATGCCGCGGACGATCATCAGACAATCAATGCCCGGTGTTTTGAGGAGGCGGGGGCATCAGTGTTAGCCCCGGAGTCTTCCGTGAATGCTGAAAATCTATCAGGGGTGGTTGGGGAGATTTTGGGGGATCCTTCGAAACTGGAGTCGATGAGGCAGGCTGCGGGTTCTTTGTCCACTAAAGATGCCGCTGAGAAGATATGCGACACACTGGAGACGATTCAGAAGGCTGGGTAATCCGGGTATTGAGGCTTTTCGATGAAGCGATTCATGCCCACCATTCCAAGTGTCAAACATGATTGATGGGATCAGCCAGCGTCTTCTGGATCAAACCCACCCCCTGCGCATTCACCTGCTAGGTGTGGCGGGGTCGGGCATGAGTGGTATTGCAGCCCTCCTTCTTGAGATGGGGCACGACGTTAGTGGTTCTGATCGTGTAACAAGTGGGGAAATTGAGCGGCTGCAAGGTCTGGGGCTTAAGTTCTCGTCTCCTCACTCAGCGGCGGCTGTGTCGGGTGTTGATGCTGTTGTTTACTCCTCGGCAATCAAACCTGATAATGTAGCCTTGGTCGAGGCTCGAAGAATTGAGGTGCCATGTCTTCGCCGCGCAGAGTGTTTGTCCGCGATTCTGCATACCCGGAAAGGTGTGCTGGTTGCCGGGACTCACGGGAAGACAACAACATCAGCAATGTGTGCGCACGTTTTGAACAATGCCGGGGCTGCGGTATCACATTACGTTGGGGCAGAGATTCCTGTCCTTGGAGCAAATGCACATTGGGACGAAGGTAGTGAATATCTGGTGGCTGAAGGGGATGAAAGTGATGGAACCCTCGATTTGTATCAGCCGGCATATGCCGTCGTGCTTAATATTGAAGAGGAGCACCTTGATCACTACAAAGGACTTCAGCAGATTGTAGGAGTTTTCCGGACGTTGCTCGAGCAAACCTCGGGGAAAGCGATCTATTGTCGAGAGGATTCCACCGCCTATGAACTGTGCAGCCAATACGAAGGCGGGCTTTCCTACGGATGGAGTGACGCTGATTATACTGCTGTCGATGTAGCGGAGGGTAGAGGGGTGATAGCATTTACCGTTTTACGCCGCGGTGAGGAGATGGGTAGAGTTGAGCTCGGGATTCCGGGCCGGCATAACGTCTTAAATGCTCTTGCTGCTATCGCGCTCGCAGATGATCTCCAACTTGATTTCAGCTGTGTGACTCGCGCGCTCTCTTCCTTTGCGGGCGCCAAACGGAGGTTCGAGTCGGTCTATCTCTCGCCTCGCTTTCATGTGATTGATGACTATGGACACCACCCCACTGAGATAACGGCCACGCTTCAGACAGCCCGTTCCCTTGAGCCCAATCGCATTGTCGCCCTGTTCCAGCCGCATCGTTACTCGCGGACAGAGCTCCTAGCGGCAGAGTTTGGTAAAGCTCTCCAAGGAGCGGACCTTGTGTTTGTAACGGGGATTTATGCTGCCAGCGAGAATCCCATCGACGGGGTTAGCGGCATGACGATTCTTGAGGCGGTGGAACAGCACGGATCCACCAAGTGTGTTTATCACGAGGATCTATCAACCGTTCATCACATAGTAGGGAATGCATTAAAGGCTGGAGATCTTCTGCTTACCCTTGGAGCAGGGAATATCCATGAGGCGGGAAAAAGGATTTCAGCGGATCTCCAGCTGGTTGATCTGCTGAAAGGTGAGTTTGCTGAGTCCGACATCGAAATAAAACTTTATGAGTCGATGCGACGTCATACTACGATGCTTGTTGGAGGACCGGCGCAGTTCTGGATTGAGCCCAGAACCTTTAGTGCTTTTGCTGGTGCAGTTAATTTTTTCAAGGAAAGAGGGGTTCCTGTCCGTGTTGTAGGGCGAGGTTCCAATCTCCTTGTCAGAGATGGAGGAATCCGCGGAGCGGTGATTCATCCTTCGAAGGGAGAGTTTGGGGAGTTGGGAGTGAGGGGAAATCTCCTTACTGCGGGCGCTGGTGTCCGATTCAAGAAGGTTGCTAGTTTTGCGGAGGACGCGGGATTAGGAGACTTCGCATGGATGGAAGGTATTCCTGGTAATGTCGGGGGGGGACTACGCATGAACGCGGGAGCGATGGGCTGGGAGACTTTTGACCAAGTGGTTAGCGTGACCTTTCTGGATCAGGATGGAGAGATCAGAACCCGCACGCGCGAGGAGATTGAGGCCCAATACCGCAGCGTTCCGGAGCTGCACCAGAGCTATGCGCTGAGCGCAGTCTTCCGAGGAGAGCCATCGAGCGGAGATGAGATCAGAGAAAAAATGGTAGAATCAAAAAGCCATCGCCGGCAGAGCCAGCCGCTTGCGGCAAGTGCTGGGTGCATTTTCAAGAATCCAGACGGAATTGGGGCGGGTAAGCTTATCGATGAAATGGGTCTCAAGGGAAGGAGCGTTGGTATGGCCGAGGTCTCTCACGAGCATGGAAATTTCATTGTCAATCGAGGAAAGGCTAATGCAGAAGATGTTCTTCAGCTCATTGAAGAGATCCGGCTAGAGGCAAAGGACCAGCGAGGTATCAACCTTGAAACGGAGATCCAGATCGTGGGGGAAGACCGAGCGGTTTTCTAGATTGTGGACACCTCCGAGGAGCGATTTTTCTCAGGGTGGGTAAGCAGGAGGGGAAAGGTCGGCGAAAAGCTCTAAGCGCTCGACCATGCAACCCAAGGTCAGTAAGATCGCCTTGTCCATGGATGATTCGATATTGATCGCGGTGTTGATGGGAGGTCCGGGGTCGGAGAGAGAGGTCTCCCTGAACTCAGGGCGGGCGGTTTTGGGTGCGTTACGCGGAGAGGGGTTGAGCGTAATCGGAGTGGATGCAGTTGATACCAAACCAAAGTTACCGGAGGGAACGGATCTGGTCTTCAATGTGATTCATGGAACCTTTGGTGAGGACGGGCAGCTGCAGGAATATCTGGAGACCATCGGTGTCCCTTATACCGGAGCCGGCCCTGAAAGTAGTCGCTTGGCCTTCGATAAGATCGCTAGTAAGAACCGCTTCACAGAATCAGGGATTCCAACGCCTGATTTTGAAGTCTTCGATGTGGGTGGTGGATCAGAAGTTCCTAGGATGGCCTATCCGTATGTGGTCAAGCCGTCACGCGAGGGCTCCAGTGTGGGAGTTCATATTGTAAGAAATCCAGAGGAGAGAAAGGTCGCTTTGGCGGATGCAGCTCAATTCAGCTCAGAAGTTCTGGTTGAGCAATTCGTGGAGGGCAAGGAGCTGACAGTTGGAATTGTCGGGAATGAGACTTTTCCGGTGGTTCATATTGTCCCTCGGAGTGGGTTCTACGACATGAGTAATAAATATCCGTGGATGGGGAGCGAAGGGGCAACGGACTACTTTTGCCCCGCTGATTTGGACGCAAAAACCACTAAAATCGTTCAGGAGGTTGCAATGCAGGCTCATCAGGCGCTTGGGATTGAGGTTTACTCGAGGGTCGATGTCCTGCTAGATTCCCTAAGTAATCCTTATATTTTGGAAGCCAATACGATCCCGGGGATGACAGCCAGCAGTTTGCTGCCGAAGGGAGCCGCGGAGGCTAAGCCAGGATATGAGTTTGGTGCTCTCTGCCGCCGGATCGGGGAGCTCTCGTTATCTCTTCGCGCTTAAAATGTCTCGCCATAAGACCTCCCGAGTAAATCGCCATGGAATTGAGCGACGCTTGTACATGAAGGTCCGTTCACCACGGATTTTCGGCTTTTCCTGCCTGCGCCATCTCAGGTCCGCGGGGAAGTTGTTTCTGATTGGGGTGCTTGTCGGGGGTGCGATCTGGGGAATTCGTGTCGGCATGCGTGAGTTTTTTGTCGAAAATGAAGAATTCGCGTTAAGACATCTGGTTGTGGATACTAATGGCGAATTGGACGCAGAGCATTTCATCGAGGTTTCTGGAATCACGCCTGGATCTAGTGTTTTTGCACTTAATTTACGTGAAACTGAGGAGCGTCTTCTCCGTCGTCCCAGCGTGGAAAAAGTCTACCTTAGTCGACGCTTGCCGGGTAGTCTCAGGGTGCGTATCGAGGAACGTGAGCCCGTTGCGTGGCTGGAATGTCGTCCTCTGGGAATTATTGGTAAGCATCCTGTCGCGGGCATTCTGCTCGATAAAAACGGGGTATGTTTTCCCTGTGAGTCATGGTGGCAGGAGAGGGCCCGGGAACTGCCAGTTGTGCTCGTCAGCCAAGTTCAGGATGGGGACATTACAGTCGGAAAGGAGATTCGCCATTATCAGGCTCGGAAAGCACTTTCCCTGCTTAGAGCTTCTCAGGACGAGTTGAAGGGGACGCCATGGTCCCTGCCTGTAGTGGCAGTACGCAATGACTACTCGTTAGAGGCGGCAACTAACACTGGAGTGATGGCGACCTTCGGCATGGAGGATCACGAAGAACAGCTGCAGAATCTGGTTGCTCTTATGGATGCAACGACGAGGAAAGGTGAGTCGATCTTTACCGTGAATCTTATCCCAAAGCGTAATATACCGGTGATCCCTGAGTTAGCGAGAGGACCAAAGGCGCCTCGAAGTCGTCTACAAAGGGATATTGAGGCCCTTCTACAGCCCTGACTGGCCTGATCTTTCGAGTTAATGAAACCAGCAAGTATCGCGAATAGAAATGGGTAAGCCCAGAATTCATGTTGGCCTAGAGATTGGAACCACCAAGACGGTGATGGTGGTTGCTGAAGTGAAACCTGATGGCTCAGTTAAAATTCTAGGACTGGGAGAGACCAGCTCTGCTGGTGTGCGAAAGGGGGAAATCGTTGACTATCCCCAGATCCGAGCCTGTGTGAAAGCGGCCCTGCTCAAGGCGGAAGACCTTAGCGATGTGGATATCAGTAGTGTTTTTCTTTCCGTCACTGGTCCGCATATTGAGGGTCTGAACAACAGGGGGACCTATCGGTTGCCCGAGGGAGAGCTGGAGATACGGCCGCGACATGTCGAAGAGGTGAAGGAGATCGCAAGCGACATAGCGATTCCCAGTGAGCATGTTTACCTGCATAGCCTAATCCGGCACTATGCGGTTGATGGTCAGCCCCATGCCACGATGCCTACAGGGCTCATGGGTAGGAAGTTGGATGCTGAGTTTCATATTGTTCATGGAGTCAGGACTCGGGTGCAGAACAGTATCAAATGCGCGCGTGAGATTCCTCTGGATGTAGATGATGTTGTTTTTGCTCCAATTGCCTCTGCGCAGGTAGTTCTTGAGAGGAAGTGGAAGGAGGCGGGAGCGCTTGTACTCGATATTGGAGGAGGCACGACTGATTACGTTCTTTATGTGGATGGTGCAATTCTCGCCTCGGGATGCATTCCTGTTGGAGGGGACCATGTGACTAACGATATTCATCTCGTGACGCACCTCCCACTGTCCAAGGCCGAGCAGGTCAAGAAAACTGAGGGATGCGCCTCAGGAGATCCTGAAAAATCAGACGGTATCGTCACCGTTCCTGACGAAGGAGGATTTCCAGATGTAGAGCTGAAGAGACAGATTCTCAATGACGTGATCCGGATGCGGTTTCAGGAAACTCTGGAACTGGTGAAAGAACGCCTCCCGCAGGATGGACTTGTAAGAGTAGGAAAAGGGGTGTTTCTGACTGGAGGCTCCAGTCAGATGGCAGGGCTGGGCGAGCTGGCTCAGGATGTTTTTGGTCTTCCCGTCTACAAGCCCGAGAGCCCCGACGTGAGTGGGGTGCATGCTTATATAAAGGATCCTCAGTATTCGACCGCCCTCGGATTAATACGTTATGCCCAGATCTTGGAGGAGGAACGACCGAATTCCACGGCCTTCTCTAGGGCGAGTGGATTTTTTCGTTCGCTCTGGCCATTTGGCGGTTGATTTCCCTTACTGGGCACGAAGCAGATCAGCCATGATTCCCTACGAGAGAACTCGCCAGCAGACCATCCCGAATTCAGCCGTCAAAATTATTGGAGTTGGGGGCGCCGGCGCTAATATGTTGGATCGGATTGCTCTCGATGGGATGGAGGGGGCCGAGCTTCTTGCCTGTAACACGGACGTGCGTACTCTCACCAGTTCGGTGGCCCCGGAAAAGATCCAGCTCGGTCGCAATCTAACGAGGGGGCTTGGCTCAGGGGGCGACCCTTCGCTTGGGAATCAGGCAGCAGAGGAGGCGGAACTGGAAATCCGTGATGCCTTGCGAGATCGTAAAATCATTTTCATCTGCGTCGGCCTTGGCGGGGGAACAGGATCTGGGGCGGCGCCTCTCATCGCCCAGCTAGCACGAGATGAAGGCGCATTCACAGTTGTGTTTGCTACTACTCCTTTCAACTTTGAGGGTGCCCGACGGCGCGAACAGGCAGAGAACGCTCTTGCTGAACTGTCGACACTGGCGAACGCCCTGATCACCTTTGATAATACGAGGATGGGCGAGCTGGTTCTTGCCAAGCAGGGTGTGCATGAAGCTTTCTCTGCCGCAGATCGAATGGTTTCTGAAAGTATTCGGGCAGTAACCCGGATTGTAATGCGACCAGGTCTGGTAAACATCGGACTTGATGACCTGATGGCTGCTCTGAGTTCGCCCAAGTCACGCTGTCTCTTCGGATCGGGTATTGCCCATGGTGAGAATCGGGCACAACAGGCGCTCAAGAACGCCCTGGTTAGTCCGCTTCTCGATCGAGGAAGTCTTCTTAACGATACCGATACGGTGCTTGTCCATGTATGCGGGGGTGAGGATATGACGCTTTATGAACTGGAGTTGCTCATGCGGGGGCTTAGCAAGCACGTGCCAGAGACGGCACAGATATTATTTGGAACCTCTGTCGATCCTGCGATGGCTGAATCCCTGAGTGTAACACTGGTAAGCTCTCTCCCGGAAGACCGTCTCCGAGCAGATTTTTCCAAGAGTGTGTCCACCAAGAAGGCGGAGACATTCAATGATAACGACACTGGGGAATCTGAATCTTCTGAAGAAGCATTGCCTGAGGACGAAGGCTCTCTGGCGGAGACGACAGATCCAGTCTCCAATGAGGAGATCGCTGCGGACAATGATTCTTCAGCCGAGTCGGGTCAGGACTCCTCGCTTGTTAAGCAGGAGGTTGAGCAGGAGGAGGATGAAATAATCGTCGAAGCGTCAGAGGATGAGGCCCAATTCGAGGTGGTGGAAGAGGAGAGCCAGCCGGGAGCAGGATCGAATATCAGGATAAAAGTGAAGGAGCTTCCCCAGTCACAAGAACAAGATCAAGAAAGCCTGAAGATCGTTCCAGATGAAGAGCCTGCTCCGATCTCCGATGAGGACTTGGCTTCTGCCTTTGTGGAGGCAGTTCCCAGCCTGGAGGAGACGGGGCAATCGCTTGATTTAGAAGGCGAGGATGCATTTTTTGCGGAAACTGGTCCAACGGGAGGGCCGGCTCCAATCAAGGTAGAATCTCTGGAGGAGATTCAGGCCTCTGCCCAAGCGAAGCGGCCACAGGGAGAATTGGCTCTCGATGGTGGCCCCAAAGGAAAGTTCGAGGGTGAGGATCCAAATCTTATCGAGGGCGAAGATCTCGATATTCCACCTTTTCTCCGGAAGAAAAAATAGGCGTAAGGCGATTGGGGTAGAGAGGAAAGCCTTTTCAGGAGCAGAGAGAATCTCCGTCAACCAGCTTCCATGGCAGGCCCCTGTGGGCGAGCCGGGTTAGGAGTGGAGCTGTCGGTAAATCTTCGGGGACCCAAACGCCGGGTTTGTTCCAGTCGGTATGAGGAGAGAGGAGAAGCTCCGCAGCAACGACGGGGGGGACCCCTGCAGTGTAACTGACCGCATGAGCCCCGGTCTCTGCAAACGCTTCTTCATGGTCACAAAGGTTGTAGAGGTAACGGGTTACTTCTCTTCCTTCCATGAGGCCACGAGCGAGGCAGCCAATGTTTGTTTTTCCTGTATAGTCTGGTCCAAGAGTAGAAGGGTCAGGCAGGGTCTTGCTGAGAAATTCGAGCGGTACTATTGGAATGCCGTCATGCTCTACAGGACTCATTGAAAGCAACCCGATTTCGGAGAGGGCCGCAACGTGTTGAAGGTAGTCTTCAGAGAGCCCCATCCAGAATTGGGCTCGTTCCAGACCGCTAATCCGTTCAACGAGTGTTTCAAGCTCCTCGTGATAGAGGCGGGTGAGCTGGCGTGATCCGAGGTCGGGGAGCGTAAATACTTTCGTCGTTTGGAAGGCGGGCTCTTCATGCCATTGGTCATTTTCCCACCAGAGAGAAGGTTGACTGACTTCCTGCAAATTTGTGACCGGATTAAAGTTCGTTGCGAATGGGCGATGGTGCGAGCCTCCATTACAGTCGATGATGTCGATAGTTTGAATCTGGTCAAAGATCCCCGCTAGATGAGCTGCGAAGACATTGGTTACCCCAGGATCGAACCCGATGGAGAGGAGCGCCGTAAGTCCTGCAGCTCTGAAGCGTTCATGGTAAGCGAGTTGCCACCGGTAGGAAAATAACTCGTAGGCGCCGGGAACAGGTTCCGGGGCCGAAGTATCAATATAATGCGCCCCGGCCTCCAGACATGCCTCCATAATCGGAAGATTTTGCTCCGGAAGAGCCGCATTGATGACGATAGAAGCGGCTACTCTTCTGATGAGGCTAGCGATTGAAGCGCTATCGCTGGCGTCAACTTGGGCTGTGTTCACTGGGAGGGCTGCTTTTATCCTTCCAGCTATTTTTTCACATTTTTCGTGAGTACGACTGGCTATGCACAGAGAGGAAAAGGTATCCGGCTCCTGTGCAACCTTAACCGCGATTACGTTCGCAACACCACCCGCGCCAATGAGAAGAATACGGGCCATGGGATAAAAGTCAGAGGGGTGATGGAGGAAGCAAGCAAGAAGTGTCTCCGATTTGATGACTCAAGCGCTTGCATTTAAGGAAATATTACGGAGTCTCCCGGCCTGCCAAACGCAGCCTGAACCGGGCTTCCCGGGCTTTTCCCTACTCGAATTGAATCCATGACTGAGCATATTCGAAATATCGCGATCATCGCCCACGTAGATCACGGGAAGACAACGCTTGTTGATGAATTGCTCAAGGCGGGGGGAGTTGTCGAAGCCCATCAGAAGCTTGAGGAGCGAGCTATGGATTCCATGGATCTGGAGCGGGAGAAAGGGATCACGATCAAATCAAAGAATACTGCAGTCAAGTGGGGGGATAAGACCATCAATATTGTAGATACGCCGGGGCATGCTGATTTTGGAGGTGAGGTTGAGCGAGTCATGCGAATGGTGGACGGAGTGTTACTGGTCGTTGATGCGTTTGAGGGACCGCAGGCTCAAACCCGGTTTGTTCTCCGAAAAGCGTTGGCGGAGGGAATTCTCCCTATCCTTGTGATCAACAAAATTGATCGTGAAGCGGCTGATCCCTTGGGAGTGCAGGATCGGGTGCTTGAATTGCTGATCGAGCTTGGAGCCACCGAAGACCAGTTCGAAGCCCCAGTTCTTTATGGGAGCGCAAAAGAGGGTTATTTTGTTACGGATCTCAAGAGTGATGATCGGAGTAGTGTTGAGCCATTGATTGAGGTGATCCTGAAAAGGGTGCCTCCTCCGAAGGTGGACTCGGGAGCTCCCTTCCGCATGCTGGTCAGTAATATCGACTGGGATGATTACGTTGGACGTATCTCGCTGGGACGAGTGGAATCTGGAAAGGTTGCCAAGGGAGATGTTCTTTGGCTGTTGCGAGAGGATGGGAGCCGCGTGCGGAGTAAAGTTACCAAGGTTTTCGAATATGCTAAACTAGGCACCCAGGATGCAGCGGTAGGTGAGGCTGGGAACATCATTGGTCTGGCAGGATTTGAGGATGTAGATATCGGAGAGACTCTTGCGGCGAATGAGGGAGCGGAGCCCTTACCCTTTGTAGCGATCGATCCGCCCACCGTTCAGATGCAGTTTGCGGTCAACGATGGCCCTTTTGCAGGGCGAGATGGCAGGAACGTGACCTCTCGAGCTCTATGGGATCGGCTGCAGAGGGAGATTAAGACTAATGTATCCATCGAGGTAAATGAGTCAGACCAAGCTGGGGTTTTTAATGTCGCAGCTCGTGGGGCGATGCAGATTGCTGTTTTGGTGGAAACCATGCGCCGCGAGGATTACGAGGTTTTGGTCTCTCGGCCCACGGTAATTACTCACCAAGAGAATGGCGTTGAGGTGGAGCCCTTTGAGACTCTCTATCTTGAGCTTCCCGGAGATATGACCGGAGGAGTGATTCAGACTCTGGCGAACCGAAAGGGAGTGGTTGAAGTGATGGAGCCTCGTGGAAGCATGAGCTATCTGGAAGTCATTATTCCGACTCGTGGGTTGATAGGTTTTGAGTTTGAACTCATGAATCTGACGAGTGGTCATGGTGTCATGTCTCACCTTTTCAAGGAATACCGGCCGGTTGTGGGTAAAATTAGGGCCCGGGAACAGGGGTGCCTGGTGTCCATGTCGACGGGCACAGCCATGGCATATTCTTTAGAGGGACTCGAGGAGAGAGGGAGGCTTTTTGTGGGGCCGTCCGATGAGGTATATGAGGGTCAGATCGTTGGCGAAAACTCACGTTCCGGGGATCTGCCGGTGAATCCCACCAAAGCTAAGAATCTTACCAACCATCGTTCTGCAACGAAGAGTATCGATGAAGGATTGAGGCCTCCTATCAAGATGAGCTTGGAGAGGGCAATCGAGTATATTGAGCCAGACGAATTCGTGGAGGCCACTCCTAACCTTATTCGGCTCCGTAAGCGGATTCTTTGCCCCCATGAGAGGAAGCGTAGTGAAAAGAATGGATAGACTCCGTCTCCTGCAGAACTAAGCTTCGTATCCCAGCCACGGCCCCAGCCATTTTTCACACTCCGCCCTGCTCATGCCCTTTCGCTTGGCGTAATCTTCTACCTGATCCTCCTGCAGCGAGTTGATGGCAAAGTATCGGCTTTCTGGGTGAGAGAAGTAGAGTCCGCATACTGATGCCCCTGGGTGCATGGCGTGTGATTCTGTCAGGCTAACCCCGGTGGACTGACTAGCCTCAAGTAAATCAAACAGGAGGGGCTTCTCGGTATGATCGGGCTGTGCAGGGTATCCTGGAGCGGGGCGAATTCCTCTGTAATTCTCATGAATCAGTTCTTCTCTGGAAAACTGATGAGGGCTCTCAATGGACCACGCCACCCGGGCCCGGTGATGAAGTAGTTCGGCAAAGGCTTCAGCGCAACGGTCAGCAAGGGCTTTGGCCATGATTGCCTGGTAGGGATCATGCTGCTCTTCCAGATTCTTTGCCCACTCGTCAGCGCCGTGAATTCCCACCACGAATCCCCCGAGGTAATCACTCGTGGAAGGGTCATTGCTGAGAAAATCAGCGAGGGCATAGTGAGGCTTGTCACTGTCCTTTTCGATTTGTTGGCGTAAGGTGTGAAACCGGATTCTTTCGTGAGACCGATTTTCATCAGTCCAAACGACCAAGTCATCACCATCCGAGTTCGCTGGGAAAAAACCGAACACTCCCTGTGCCTGAAGCAGGTTATGCGAGATAATGGTTTCCAGCATTTCGTTAGCCTCGATGTAAAGCTTTGCCGCTTCATCGGCTTGTTCTGCGTTTCGAGTCTTCAGTATCTGCTCTTCAGTTTTCCAGACACCTCGTAGGCCCCAAGCATGAAAGAAAGGAGACCAGTCGATGTAGTTGGTCAATTCCCTGATGGACTGGTGCTCGACGACCCTGGTGCCCATAAATTCGGGAACTGGGGGAGAATAGGTTTCCCAGTCGCATTTAAAACGGTTTGCCCGTGCCTCAGACAGGGATATGGATGGTTTGCGTTTGCCTCCGCTGAAGGAGAGGCGGTGCTCCTCCTGTTTTTTCTGGTTTTCCTTTCTGAATTCGTCGCGATTATCTGGACTCAGCAGAGCAGTGGTAACCGGTACTGATCGAGAGGCGTCAAGAACATGGACGACTGGCCCTGAATAGGCGGGAGCAATCTTAATTGCGGTGTGGGCGGCTGAGGTGGTGGCGCCTCCGATAAGGAGCGGAGTGTCCATTTGTGCTCGCTCCATCTCAGAGGCCACGTGAATCATTTCATCGAGGGAGGGAGTAATCAGCCCTGACAGCCCAATGATGTCTGCGTTGTGTTCCCGAGCTGCTTCAAGAATCTTCTCGCAGGAAACCATCACGCCCAGATCTTTCACTTCGAAGCCATTACAGGAGAGGACCACGCCAACGATGTTCTTGCCGATATCATGAACATCGCCCTTTACGGTAGCCATGACGATTCTGCCGGCAGAGCGCTGGTCGGGATTGGCAGCCTTTTCCTCTTCCATGAAGGGAGTGAGCCACGCAACAGCCTTTTTCATGACACGGGCCGACTTTACTACCTGAGGGAGAAACATTTTACCCTCTCCGAAAAGGTCTCCCACGATAGACATGCCATCCATGAGCGGGCCTTCAATGACCTTCAATGGACGGCCATATTGTTTTCGGGCCTCCTCAGTGTCCGAGTCGATGAATTCGGTAATGCCCTTCAACAGGGCATACTCGAGACGTTTTTCTACCGAGGATTCTCTCCATCGAAGATCGACCTTCTGTTTTTTTCCTTCTTTTCCTATGAAATCTTCAGCAATTGAGAGGAGCTGGTCAGTAGCGTCAGGATGTCGGTTAAGAATGACATCTTCGACACCCTTAAGCAGCCTTGGAGAAATTTCGTCGTAGACCTCGAGCATCCCTGCGTTGACAATTCCCATGTCCATTCCTGCCTGCGTGGCATGAAAAAGAAATGCCGAGTGCATCGCCTCCCTGACGATGTTATTGCCGCGGAAGGAGAAAGAGATATTGGATACACCTCCTGAGACCCGGGCGTGAGGAAGGTTCTCCTTAATCCATCGCGTGGCTTCAATGAAATCGACGGCATAGTTGTTGTGCTCTTCGATACCTGTAGCGACTGTCAGGATATTAGGATCAAAAATAATGTCTTCTGGTGGGAAATCCACCCGATCGACGAGGATGCGATAGGCTCGCTCGCATATTCTCGTCTTGTCCTTGTAGGTTGCGGCTTGTCCTTGCTCGTCAAATGCCATCACTACGACTGCTGCTCCGAAGCGGCGGATAATTTTGGCTTGTTCTATGAATCGCTCTTCTCCCTCCTTTAAAGAAATGGAATTGAGAATGCCTTTACCCTGTAGGCATTTGACACCTGCCTCGAGAATTTCCCACTTCGACGAATCGATCATGAAGGGAACTCTTGCGACATCTGGCTCGCCTTGGAGAAGGTGAAGGAACCGGGTCATCATGGCGACTCCATCAATAAGTCCTTCGTCGAAGCAGATATCAATTACGTTGGCCCCATTGCTGACCTGCTGGCGTGCAACCTCGACGGCCTCTTCAAGGCGGTCTTCCTTGATTAATTTTCGGAAGCGGGGCGACCCCGCCACATTCGTCCGCTCACCGATAATAAGAAATGTTGACCCTGGCCCGTGCACGTAGGCGTCAGTACCGCTAAGACATAGAGGTAGGGATTCAGGAGTCATCGTCCAGAAAGAGTCATTGCCCGCGCCCTGGGTATACGTGGTTGATGAGGTTTCACCGCCTCTGCGATTGCAGCAATGTGGCTGGGTGTATTACCACAGCAGCCACCTGCTATATTGAGTAGTCCAGACTTCGCGAATTCCCCCATGTATTCAGCCATATGGTGAGGCTCGAGGTCAAACCCGGTTGGGGCCAGGGGATTGGGTAACCCGGCGTTAGGGTAGCAGGAGGTAAAGCAATCAACAGACTCTGCCAGCTCCGCCACGAAGGGCCGAAGGACATCCGGTCCTTCACAGCAATTCAGTCCGACTGCGAGGGGTTTGATGTGACGGACCGCTATCCAGAAGGCTTCGATCCGCTGAGCCGAAATCAGGGTCGCTCCACCACTTCCAATCGCTGCGGAGACAATGACAGGTAGAGATGAACCCCGCTCCTCGAAGAGCTGCTGGATCGCAACCAAGGCTGCTTTCGCATTCAGTGAGTCAAAGATTGTCTCCACGAGGAGAAGGTCGCATCCGCCTTCAACCAGAGCTCGAGCCTGATGAAGATAGCTAGCCTGCACCTGATCAAAAGTGACTGGACGAAATGAGGGATCGTCATGATCCGGGGCGTTGCTCAGAGACAGCGTTAATGGGCCAATCGCACCCGCAACAAAACGGGGAGTTCCAGTTTCTTCTTCGATACGATCAGCCTGCTCTCTGGCAATGCGAGTGCTCTCGATATTCAGGTCTTCGACGAGTCCACGAAGGAAGTCGTCCTCGAGAACCTTTTGAAAGAATGCGGGATCCTTGCGGCCTCCTTGTTCGCGGGGGTCCTCAATAAAAAATTCGGCTTGGGACAGGGTCGTAGCCGAGAATGTATTGGTCTCGATGATGTCTGATCCTGCATCGAGAAACCTCCGGTGGATGTCTGCGATGGTGTCTGGTTGGGTGAGGGAAAGGATGTCTCCGTTGTTCAGCAAATCCTGAGGTGCATCAGCAAACCGGT
>Ga0160423_10001318_pt1 | contig 20768 bp, 13 predicted proteins | sample CRUFie14St8metaG_FD_108191 | JGI IMG/M metagenome (GOLD analysis project Ga0160423, IMG submission 108191) | Marine microbial communities from the Costa Rica Dome - CRUD Field 142mm St8 metaG | ecosystem: Environmental > Aquatic > Marine > Oceanic > Photic zone | place: Costa Rica: the Eastern... | reverse complement strand
TGAGTTCGCATATTTTTATAATTCTATCGGTACAAATGTGACAGTAGTTGAATACTTACCCAATATTGTTCCCAATGAAGATATTGATGTGTCAAAAGCTCTAGAAAAGAGTTTTAAAAAACAGGGTATTAACATTATGACTAAATCTGCTGTTGAGTCAGTTGACACATCAGGAGACTTCTGTAAGGTTTACATAAAAACTGAAAAAGGAGAAGAAGTAATAGAGGCGGAGGTTGTATTGTCAGCAGTTGGAATTCAGGCAAATATTGAAGATTTGGGATTAGAAGATGTGGGTATTATTGTAGATGGAGGTAAAGTTATTGTTGACGATTACTATCAAACAAATATACCTGGCTATTATGCCATTGGAGATTTAATTCCTGGTCCGGCATTGGCTCACGTTGCCTCAGCAGAAGGAATTACCTGTGTTGAAAAGATTTCAGGAATGGATGTTGAAACAATTGATTACAACAATATACCTGGATGTACTTATTGTTCTCCTGAAATAGCGTCAGTAGGATATACAGAAGCAAAAGCAAAAGAGGAAGGGTATGAAATTAAAGTAGGTAAATTTCCGTTCTCAGCATCTGGGAAGGCATCAGCAGCTGGAGCAAAGGATGGCTTTGTAAAAGTGATATATGACGCCGAATATGGTGAGTGGTTGGGAGCGCACTTTATTGGTGCAAACGTAACGGAAATGGTAGCTGAAGCAGTAGCAGCTCGTAAGTTGGAAACGACTGGCCATGAGATACTCAAATCAATACATCCTCACCCAACATTAAGTGAGGCAGTAATGGAGGCTACCGCCGCGGCGTATGACGAAGTGATTCACTTATAGTGAAATGTTTACATTAAACCAAAATCATAATTACTACCAAAAGAGCTCAATAATATGTTTATTGGGCTTTTTGTGTTTTGTAGAATCTCTGAACAGAAATTTATTCAGGTTTTTTAGGTAAAGGCATCCAGTGTGTAACCTCTTGAAAAAAATGATTGCTCAACCCTTCACCGCTCCAAAAATCATTAGTAGCGTTATTTTTATGTTTAGGCTTATGAGCACCATAGAAATTTTTAATAAAGGTTAATACTTTAATTGGTTTTAGTTCAACTTGTCCAGGAGAACCCGCTAAAGGAACATAATTTTCAGGTACAAATGCTATAACCCTTTGTCCGTCCGAAGGCAATTCATCAATTGTCTTAATCCACTCCATTTCTAATTCCATCTGTAAACTTATTTTAATAATAAGCTACTACGAAAGTTTTTTATTTTTGTTCATGATGGGTAAGATGATAAATGATATTATACCAGCAATAGCAATTGTAATGGTCATGACACCAAAAGCAACATTTGCCCAAATTACAGCATCGTCTTGAGTAATATTCAACGTAGTTAAGGCCAAAATCACCATGAATTGCCAAGCTCCAGCACCACCTTGTGTTGGCGCAATCATCCCAAAACTACCTGCTATAAAAGCAGTTAAGCCAGCCGCCAAATCTAAATGAGAGGTTGGTTTAAAAGCAAAAAAGCAGATGTAAAACATTGCCACGTATCCAATCCATATAATTACCGTGTGGATAAGAAAAGAAATCTTCTTCTTCATTTTTAAAACATCAAAAATACTGTTCTTCAACTCTGAAAAGAGTTTTCCAATTTTTCTCAATGGAGGCAAGGAAAATATTTTTCTTCTTAATGCAAACAATGCAATAAAAAGACCGAACAATGCAATGATTAAAGTCCCAACAATAATTTTGTTTTGGATTAAGTTTTGAATCAAGGAAGGTAGCGAAGATTGTAAGTAGAGATCACTAAAAAGTTCAAATTGAACAAAAAGAAGTAAACTCGTAAAAAAGAGTAGAGTGATGAGGTCAAATGTTCTTTCAATAAATACGGTCCCAAGCAATTGAGGTATTGGAATACTTTCATATTTGTATAAGGTTCCACATCTAGCAATTTCTCCCGATCTTGGTATTGCTATATTTGATGCGTACATAAATAGGACACTTGCAAAAACATTTTTTGTTTTAGGGTTATACCCAGTGGAATTAATCAATAGCTTCCATCTAAGCGCCCTTGAGTAATGAGAAAGCATTGCAAAGGCAGCTGAAATTCCGAAATATCCATAATTCATGGATTTAGCACCCTCCCAAAATTTATCGAAAGTAATGTTTGAATTGGCAAACGTAAGCCAAATAAGGACAATTCCGAGAATTAAAAAAATACTTTGCTTGAGATATTTTAGCGCTTTTTTATTCATCTGGTACAAATGTACTCAATATTATTAGTTTCGTTTTTTTGAATTTCAAAGAATAAATTCTTTGGATTTAAAATATAATCTCGAGATAATAACAAGGTTACCTGTTTTTGACGTCTGACTTTTTGTTTTATTTAGCTGTAAAACAGTTGTTTGTTTTCCATGAACACAGCTGTTTAATACAATACATTCAATACAGAACTTAACATACGCTTTACAAATACATAAAAAACTCATAACTAAACATTAACTAGTTTTTATTGAGTTTCAATTTATTTTTGTTTGGAAAAATTTAAAAACTTAAACAAACACCTACGTAATGAAAAAAAAATCTATTGCCATTGCAACCATAATATTTGCAGGCGCGTTAACATTGACATCTTGTAAAAAGCCATCTGGTTGTACCGATGATTCAATTTTAGTTACAAACTTTAATCCTACAGCTGAAGAAAATGATGGGTCTTGTATATACACGTACAATTTAAAATCAGGAGAAACACTTGTTGGAGGTAACATTACTTCCAATACAACATGGACTTCAGATAGCGTATGGGTTTTACCAACCAGAATTGCTGTTGAATCAGGAGCTACTTTAACGATTGAAGCAGGAACAGTTATAAAAGGAATACCAGGTACAGGAGCCAATGCTTCAAGCCTATTAATTGCTCAAGGAGCAAAAATAATGGCAAACGGTACATCTTCTGAGCCAATTATTTTCACGTCTACTGATGATGAAATTGTTTCGGGACAAATTGCATCGCCCAATTTAAATGAAAGCCAAAATGCAAAATGGGGTGGCTTAATCATTTTAGGAAAAGCCCCAATTTCAGCGGATGCATCCACTGCACAAATAGAGGGGATACCAGCATCTGACATTAATGGTTTGTATGGAGGTTCTGATGCTGCAGATAATTCTGGTAAGTTGGAATACGTATCTGTTCGTCATGGAGGAGCGAACATTGGAGAAGGAAATGAAATCAATGGTATTACATTTGGTGGAGTTGGAACAGGAACAGTTGTTAACTATATCGAAGTTGTAGGTAATCAAGATGATGGAGTAGAATTCTTTGGTGGTAGTGTTAACGCATCTAACGTAATTGTTATGAATGTAGGAGATGACGCTATTGATGGTGATCAGGCTTACTCAGGAACCATAACTAACTTTGCTATTTTATGCGGTGATGAAACAGATCACGCATTTGAAATAGATGGTGCTGAAGGTGCTGATGTTGCAGAAATGACTTTCAAAAATGGTACTGTAGTTGGTTCTGCTAATGCTGAATTAGGACAACTGAGAGATTCTGCAATGATTCATATGGAAAACATTTTCTTTTTGAACTTTAACGACACTACTGGAGGTAGAGGAGATTTTGGTTTCAAGGACAGTGGTTCAGAAACTAATTTTGCAGAAGGTAGAACAACATTTACCAATATCGAAGTTGCTGAAAATACTTCAATTACTTGGTCGTTATCAAAGATTTTAAAAGATGGAGTCGATTCACATGGAACATTTGTTACAGTTGGAAGTCAAAGTGGTGGTGCAGATATTTCTAAGTTTGCAAACTGGTCTTGGTCTAGTGTCGCATTAACGGATGCTTTTGATTAAAAATATAGTGAAAAACGAGTTGTATTCTTAAAGAGCCGCTTAATAAGCGGCTCTATTTTTGTTCATAATAACATTCCATCTAATTAACACAAGGTTAACACTAAAGTAAGTTCTTTGCCTCGAAATTGAAAGAGAGAAACCCAAAACAGAGATTTATGAGAAAGTTATTAATCTTACCGATGTTGTTCTTTTCACTGCTTGCCTCAGGTCAAGGAGGAGTAATTAAAGGAAAAGTAGTTGATGGTAAAAATATGCCTTTAGCATTTGCCAGAGTTTTAGTTGTAGGTACTGAATCTGTTGCTCAAACAGGTTTTGAAGGAGAATTTACATTAAATGTTGAAGCTGGAGTACATTCTATCAAAATTACCCCTATGGAGCTTTCATTAGGGGAAAAAACCAAAGCCAATATTAAAGTTCTTGCTGGTGCAACGGTAGATTTAGGGACTATTGCAATCGAGGCAGATCCAGCTGGTAAGGAATTGACTACAACTGTAATTAAGGTGGCTAAAACCGGAACGGAAAGTGAAGAAGATGCTCTAAAAGAGAAACTTGAGAAAAAAGAAATTGTTGAGGTAGTTTCTCAGGAAAAAATGGCTGATTTGGGAGTCTCCGATGCTGCTGAAGGAGCTAAATCCTCCCCAGGGGTGTCAGTAGAAGGTGGAAAGTACGTATACGTTAGAGGCCTTGGGGACCGATACAACAAAACGACCTTAAATGGATTGGAAGTTCCAGGTTTAGATCCCGATAAAAATGCGGTTCAAATGGATATATTTCCATCCAATGTTATCGGTGGGTTAACCATTAAAAAGTCCTTTGTGGCTCATTTACCAGCAGATTTTGCTGGAGGTGTAATTGATATTCAACTAAAAACACCAAGTAAAAGAGATATCGGTATCTCTACAAGCCTAGGGTATGTTCCAACCATGCATTTTAACAGTGATTATTATACATACGACAGAAATTCAGGTGATGTTTTAGGCAATGGCGCCTCAAGCAGAGCAATACCGGCCTATAATCTTTCTCAAGATAATGTTACTCGGATGAATAAGTTTGATGCTGCTTTAGCACCCTACCAAAAGTCCAGCTTAATGGATTATTCTTTGGGAGCACATTGGGGAAACAAAAAAGTGTTGAATAAAGGAAGTTTAGCCTACACGGTAGCTTTGTCCTACTCAGAAAAAACCAGATTTTATCAAGATGTTGAACAGAATCGCTATGCTTTGGCTACCAACCCTGATATAACCAATTTAATTGTTCGATCTACTCAGAAAGGGGATTATGGAACAAACGAAGTTTTGGCTACAGCCTTAGGAGGCTTAACGTATTCAATGTCCGAACATACGACGTTTAATTTTAGCGCAATGCGATTACAGAATGGTTTATCACAAGCCGGTGTTTTTGATTTTGAGGCACCTACCAATGATCCATTCAAAGCTATTCAGTATAACTTGGAATATAATGAAAGAACGTTGTCCAACTTTTTTGTAGGTGGTAAACATACATTCAGTGACAGCAGCAAGTGGGAATTAGAGTGGAAATTATCTCCTACATTTTCATCTATGGATGATCCAGACATTCGTTCAACACGATACAATTTAAGTAACGCAACTCCTTATGGTACTGAAGCAGGTCTTCCAACAAGAATTTGGAGAAGCATGAATGAAACTAATTATGCAGGTAAGATTGATTTAACCAAATCTTTTAAATTCAACGATACTATCGCTAAAATTAAATTTGGTGGAGCGGCAACTATGAAGGAAAGAGACTTTCAAATTGAATTTTACCAAATATTAGTAAACAATTTAAGTAAGTTAGGTGTTGGTGAAGATCCAAACGAGATATTTAATTCTGTCAATATTTATGGTTCGTCAGATGCACCATCTGGAGCTGGATTTTATGCGGGACCTCCTTCGTCATTTACATCTAGTGATCCTAACAAGTTCAATTCTAGCAGTTCATATTTTGCTGGATATGTATCTACAGAATTGATGCTTACTAAAAAAATAGAGGCCATCGCGGGTGTTAGAGTAGAACAATTCTCAATCAATTATACTGGATATAATGATAATGAAGATAAATACGCCATTAATCAAAACATGTTGAACAATTTGGATGTTTTTCCAACATTAGCTTTTGCCTACAACATCAGTAAAAATCAAAAATTCAGATTATCAGGAACAAAAACCATTGCTCGTCCATCTTTTAAAGAAATGTCTTTTGCCTCCATCATCGATCCAATTTCTGGGATAACCTTTTTAGGTGGTATGAATGCAATTGATGATTGGGATGGTAATTTAGTGAAAACAGATATTTATAATGCTGATGTTCGTTGGGAAATGGTAATGAAACAAGCGCAAACAGTTTCTATAAGTTCATTTTACAAATACTTTCTAAACCCAATTGAAATGATTCAGATTGCAGGTGCAGATGGTAACTTTCAACCAAGGAATGTGGGTAACGCAGAGGTTTTTGGAGCTGAATTAGAAGGGAAGAAACAGTTGAGTTTTATATCCGATAACTTGAAGCGTTTTGCTGTAAGTTTCAATTATACATATACATCTTCACGAGTTAAAATGAGCAATATGGTTCGCAATAGTAAGGAGCAAAATAAAAGAACAGGAGAAGTTGTAGGCGAGTATCGAGATATGGCTGGTCAAGCGCCTTTCCTAATTAACGGAGGTTTTGCATACGAGGGGCCTAAAGACAGCAGTGCATTTGCTTTTTTAAAATTGGGTGTATATTATAATGTTCAGGGAAAAACTTTACAGTATGTGGGTATTACAGAACGACCAGATGTGTACTCTGTTCCATTTCACAGTTTAAATTTCACGGCAAGTAAGAAGTTTGGTCCCAAAAAACAATATAAAATTAATGTGAAAGCATCCAACTTATTAAATGATGTTAAAGAGAAAGTGTTCGTTTCCTACAATACTAGTGATCAAATATTCTCAAGTTTAACACCAGCCAGATCTTTCAAAATCGGATTTTCAATGAAATTCTAGAAACAAAAAGCGTTGACAATAGAGAATTTTCTTTCTTAACATTTTAATAACCTTAGTTTAAGTTTCTACTAATCGATGCAGTATACATTTGCGCAAATACTTAGAAATGGAAAATGTCAAAATTTTACTGGTAGATGACGAACAAGATATTCTTGAGTTCGTAAAGTATAATTTAGAGAAGGAAGGCTATTGGATTGAAACTGCCAACAATGGAAAAAATGCATTAGCAGTGGCATTAAGCTTTCAACCTGATTTAATTCTTTTGGACATTATGATGCCAGAAATGGATGGTATTGAAGTGTGTCATAAACTTAGGGAAAATAAAGAATTTAATAATACAATAATTGCTATGCTTACAGCTAGAAATGAGGATTATACTCAGGTAGCCGGATTGCAAGCAGGTGCAGATGATTTCATAAAAAAACCAATAAAACCTCGCGTTCTGGTAAGTAAAGTAGAGTCTTTGCTTCGGAGAAGAGTAATTGACAGACAACCCCTTGAGCAGGACAATAAATCAAGCATCATAATCGATAAAGATCGATTCTTAGTGATTAAGAAGGGAGAAAAAATATCACTTCCAAAAAAAGAATTTGAGTTATTACTTTTGCTTTCCTCCATACCTGAAAGAGTGTTCACTAGGGATGAAATTTATGGTAAAATTTGGGGAAGTCAACTTATAGTTGGTGATCGAACAATTGATGTCCACATAAGAAAACTCAGAGAGAAATTAGGGGACATATGCATTCAAACGGTAAAGGGTGTTGGTTACAAATTCAACCCAGTAGAAGAATTAGCAGACTAATTGCATTTTAGATAGTTTTTTCTAATCGCCGTCTCTAGTGTAATTCGCACTTACTGTGTCAATTCGGTTCCCGTCATTAATAAAATAATTCATTGCTATCACATCCTTGTTTAACGTTCCTGAACCTTCTAAAATATTATTTTTCGAAGTTTGTGTTGGAATTGTAATTGCGGTATTTTGTGATTCTGATACAATTGATAATACGCTATCATACATTCCAATCTTATAGAAATTATAAATGTAAATTTGCGATGTGTTTATAGAGTCTTTTGCAATACGTATTTCGTATGTTCTCTGACCCAAAAGAGAAGAGTTTTCACTAACCAACCAATTTCCAATAAAATCGTTCCTTGCATCTGTATCTTGTTCTTTTTCACAAGCTATAAATAAGAACAGTATAAATACTATTGCTATTTTCACTTTAGCCACATTTGTCTTTTTTATCGGTTTTTTTAAATTCATAAAGACAGTGCTTACAGTCGTTCTTGCAACAATAAGATCTTTTTAGCAAATATTGTTCCGTAAAAACTCGGTAACCCATTTCGTTAATGTAATAATCACCTTCTTCAAATTGATTTCTTCCTAGCCCCTCAAATTCTCCCATAAAATGAATTAATTTTGTGTTGTGTTTCCAACTTTACCCAAAATACTGATTCAAGAAATAAGAAGTGAATTCTTGTCAAAACATAACGTTCAGCTATATATCCAAAGAGACGACTTAATTCATTCTGAAATTTCAGGAAATAAATGGCGCAAACTAAAGTACAATATTAACGAATATTTTTTTCAGGATTGTCAAAATATAGTAACCTTCGGGGGGGCTTACAGTAACCATATTGCAGCAACAGCAGCAGTAGGGAAATTATTGAAAATTCAAACTCATGGAATTATACGAGGAGAAGAAGTAATTAATCCCACTTTAAAGAACGCGGAAAAGAATGGAATGATTCTACATTTTATTTCACGAGAGGAATATAAAAAAAAAGACAAAAGTAAATTAATAGTTGACTTACTGAACATTTTAAACAGTCCCTATATAATTCCTGAAGGGGGCTCAAATTTATTGGGTTTGAAGGGATGTGAAGAAATAGTTCAAAACGTTGATTTTGATATAGTCGCATGTGCTTGTGGGACAGGCAGTACATTTTCAGGAATTATATCAAGTTTACAAGAAAATCAGCGTGCAATTGGTTTTTCGGTTTTAAAAGGAGGAGATTTTTTAGAATCAGAAATTGTGAAGAATCTTCAGTTATTAAAGTCCAATCATCAAAATTGGAAACTTGAAACCAACTTTCATTTTGGGGGATATGCTAAATATAAGCCTCATTTAATTGAGTTTATTCGAGAGTTTTGGCAAAAAAATTCAATTCAACTCGATCCAGTATACACAGGTAAAGCAATGTATGGATTACATTCTTTGATTGAGTCTGGACAATTTTCAGGTAAAAAAATACTCTTTATTCACACAGGTGGATTACAAGGTATACAAGGTTTTGAAGACCGATATGGTTTTGGAATTTTTAAGGATTAATCAATTCTACTAGATAATTAAGTTTTTTTAAAACTCTTATTTTGAACCATTTTAAATAGCGTTCAATTAGCCCATAATATCGCTACATAAGGGTTTCGTGCTTTTTTTTTTAGTATTTTTTGTTGTAATTTTGCGGTCCCTTTCGCGGTTCAAAATCGCATTAATTTACTTATCTATGGCAGTAGGACAAGGACTGTACGACCCAAGTTTTGAGCATGATTCATGCGGAATCGGATTTGTTGCGAATTTAAAAAACAAGAAATCATTTCAGCATATTCAAAATGCTCTTGACATGTTGGTGAATATGGAGCATAGAGGAGGTTGTGGCTGTGAGCCTGAAACAGGTGACGGTGCTGGTATATTGCTACAAATTCCCCATTCCTTTTACTCGACTGAATGTAAAAAATTAGGTTTTTCACTTCCTTCCGAAGGAGAGTATGGTGTTTCAATGACTTTTTTTCCTAAGAACGAAAAGCTAAGAGAAACAGTAAGATCAAGGTTTGAAGAGTATTTAAAACGTTTAGGGTTTGAATTATTGGGGTACAGAGAAGTTCCTACTGATAACTCGATGATTGGTAAAACGGCTAAACGAGTTGAGCCAAAAGTTGAGCAAGTTTTCCTGAAGTATACCAAATCAAAAGACCCAAAGGCTCTAGAGAGAAGACTGGTTGTTTTGAGAAAATATGCAATAAGAACTATTAGAAACGAAATGAAAGGGATAGACGATAGTTTTTATATTGCCTCCTGTTCTTCCAAGAAAATTGTTTACAAGGGTATGTTGAGAACTGATCAGGTTCAGCAATACTACCTTGATTTACAGAATAAAAACATGAAAACTGCTCTTGCAGTCGTTCATTCTCGTTTTTCAACCAATACCTTCCCCCAATGGAGGTTGGCACAACCATTCAGGTACATTGCTCATAATGGAGAAATTAATACCATTAAAGGTAATGTAAATTGGATGCAAAGTAAACAAGTTTTACTTGAATCAACGGAGTTTACCCTCGAAGAAATAGACTGGATGATGCCAATTTGTGACATCAGACGCTCTGATTCGTCCAATCTAGATAACGTTGTAGAATTGCTAACCTTAGGAGGTCGATCTTTACCGCATGTAATGATGATGCTGGTCCCTGAGGCATGGCAAAATAATCCTGAAATGCGCGAAGAAAAGCGTGCTTTTTACGATTACTACTCATCCATAATGGAGCCTTGGGATGGTCCAGCTTCCATATCTTTTACAGATGGGGACGTAGTTGGTGCAACTCTGGACAGAAATGGATTAAGACCCTCCAGATATTGTGTTTTAAATGATGACACAGTGATTATGTCATCAGAAGCAGGTTCGTTAGTAGTTGATGAAAGTAAAGTCATCAAAAAAGGTCGATTACAACCTGGAAAGTTATTCGTTGCGGATTTAAAAAACGGAAAGATTATTTCAGATGAGGAATTAAAAGACGATATATGCTCCCGTAAACCTTACGGAAGATGGTTAAAGGAAAACAAATTGACTTTAACTGATATTGCTCGCCCCAGAAAAAAGTCGAAAATTCCATATAAAGGTGAAGAATTATTACAAAATCAAATTGCCTTTGGATTTACCAGAGAAGACCTGACGGAAATTTTGAAGCCAATGGCAGAAGGAGGAAAGGAACCTTTGGGATCAATGGGTGCAGATACGCCTCTGGCAATTTTATCAACACAGGCTCAGCACCTTTCTAATTATTTCAAACAGCTGTTTGCTCAGGTATCGAATCCCCCAATTGATCCAATCCGAGAGGCGGTTATTATGTCCCTTTACACAAATTTGGGAACTCAAAGAAATATTTTAACAGAAACTCCTGAACACTGCAGACAAATTCATTTAGATACACCAATTTTATCGAATGGGCAACTGGATAAAATTAAAAAACTTAATGATGACTCTTTCAAGTCTTATGTTATCAATGCTACTTTTTCGGCAACCAATCGATCAGGAGCCTTGGAGAGAGCTATAGATGAAATTTGTGCTAATGCAGAGCGAGCAACTTTGATGGGGTGTAACATTCTAATCATCTCTAATAAAGATATCTCTGAGAGTGATGCACCAATACCTTCACTACTGGCTGTTGGAGCTATTCATACGGCTTTAACCAAGAAAGGACTTAGAGCAAAAACATCAATTGTTGTTGAGGGAGGAGATGTCATTGAAACACATCATTTTGCCACATTAATTGGTTTTGGAGCTAATGCAATTAATCCTTATTTGGCTGGGGATACTATAAGAAATGAATTTTCCGATGAACTTGAATCAGGAAAAACAACTATAAAGACTCTATTGAAACAATACAATAAAGCCATTTCAGGAGGATTGCTCAAGATTTTTTCTAAAATGGGAATATCAACAGTTCAGTCTTATCAAGGTGCCAAGATTTTTGAGGCATTGGGAATTTCAAAAGCAGTAGTTAAAAAATGCTTCAAGGGTGTTGTATCAAGAATAGAGGGCATGACATTCGATGATATTGCCAAAGAGGCTATTTTAAAACATCAAAGAGCATTTGACAATTGGAATACTGACAAACATTTATATGTTGGAGGGTATTATCAATGGAAAAGGAAAGGAGAGGCGCACTTATTTAATCCAACAACCATTCACTTGCTTCAAAAGTCAAGTAAAAATAATGATTTTGAAACGTATAAAAAATATGCTGAAGAAATCAATAACCAGTCAAAACGCAATATTACTTTAAGGAGTCTGTTGGATTTCAATTACGGCAGTTCCATTCCGTTGGATGAGGTTGAACCCAAGGAAAGCATTATGACGCGTTTTGCAACCGGAGCTATGTCATTTGGATCGATATCCTATGAGGCACATAGCTTGTTAGCTGTTGCAATGAACAGAATCGGTGGTAAATCAAATTCAGGCGAAGGCGGAGAAGATGAGGAAAGATTTATCCGAAAAGAAAATGGAGACTGGGAAAGGTCTGCAATAAAGCAGGTCGCATCTGGTCGTTTCGGAGTTACCTCAAACTACCTAACAAACGCTGATGAACTTCAAATTAAAGTTGCTCAAGGTGCTAAGCCTGGTGAAGGAGGCCAATTACCAGGTCATAAAGTTGATGACTGGATCGGAAGAACACGACACAGTACACCAGGCGTTGGTTTGATATCACCACCACCGCACCATGATATATATTCAATAGAGGATTTAGCTCAGTTAATATATGATCTAAAAAATGCCAATAGAGATGCAAGAATTAATGTAAAATTGGTTTCTGAAGCAGGTGTAGGAACCATTGCCTCCGGAGTCGCAAAAGCAAAAGGAGATGTCGTAATGATTTCTGGATACGATGGTGGTACGGGAGCCTCTCCATTGTCCTCGATACGACATGCTGGATTGCCATGGGAACTTGGTTTGTCAGAAACTCATCAAACACTCGTTATAAATGATTTAAGATCCAGAATAACGGTTCAAACAGATGGCCAGTTAAGGACAGGAAAAGACATTGCCATTGCCGCTTTATTGGGAGCTGAAGAATGGGGTGTTGCCACTGCAGCTTTAATTGTTGAGGGATGTATAATGATGCGTAAGTGTCATTTAAATACATGTCCTGTGGGTATTGCCACGCAAAATGAAGAACTAAGAGCATTGTTTTCCGGGAACCCCGACCACGTAGTGAATTTCTTTAATTTCTTAGCAGAAGATCTAAGAGAGATTATGGCAAAATTGGGTGTTCGAACAGTTAACGAAATGATTGGAAAAACAGAATTGTTGAAAGTTGATGAAAACATCAATCATTGGAAGCTCGAAAATATAGATTTGTCAGCACTTCTGTACAGGCCTGCTGAATCTGAATCTGTAGACGTATATAAAGTCCGACAGCAGGAACACGATATTTTTGAAATATTGGATCGAAGATTTATTGAGGTTGCAAAACCTGCTTTAATAAATGGAACTCCGGTACAAGCGAAATTTGATACGATTAATACAGATAGATCTGTTGGTGCAATGCTTTCAAATGAGGTTTCAAAAGTATACGGAGGGGGAGGTCTTCCGGATGGTACAATTCATTTAAAAATAAATGGATCATGTGGTAATTCTTTTGGTGTTTTCACTGCTAAAGGTATTCTTTTTGAAATTGAGGGTGAGGCAAATGATTACTTTGGAAAAGGCTTATCAGGGGGTAAATTGGTTATTTATCCACCCAAAGTGTCAAGCATTGTAGCGCATGAAAATATGATTGTAGGTAATGTTGCATTTTATGGAGCAACATCCGGAAAGGCTTTTATAAACGGGCTTGCAGGAGAGCGTTTTTGTGTAAGAAACTCCGGTGTTACAGCAGTTGTTGAAGGGATAGGAGATCATGGTGCAGAATACATGACAGGAGGTAAGATGGTCGTTCTTGGAGAAACAGGAAGAAATTTTGGTGCAGGTATGTCTGGAGGGTATGCGTTCATTTGGGATAAAAATAAAACCTTCCTGAAAAATTTTAATCCAGAATTGAGTGATATTGATGTATTATCTAAAGAGGACAAATTGGAATTAAAGTCACTTATTAACGAGCACTATCAGGAAACCAGTTCTTCTATCGCAAGTGAAATTCTGGAAGATTGGGACAGAGAAGTTAAAAATTTCAAAAAGGTTATGCCACGTGACTATAAAAGAGTTTTGGCAGAGCGAGCAGAAAAGGAAAATGCCAAAATATTGGCATAGTCGGTTATTAGATTAAATTACGACCTATGGGTCATAAAAGATAATATAATGGGACAATCAGATGGATTTTTAAAGTTTGATAGAGATTTACCAAAGAAGCAAAGTGCAGAGCGCCGAAAGAAGCACTATACCGAGTTTTATAAACCATTTTCTGATAAAGAAACAAAAGAACAAGCAGCGAGATGTATGAACTGTGGTGTTCCTTTTTGCCATAGTGGTTGCCCTCTGGGTAATGTTATTCCAGAATTTAACGATGCGGTTTACAACAAAGAGTGGAAAGAAGCCTACGAAATTTTATCCACTACGAATAACTTTCCAGAATTTACAGGAAGAATATGTCCGGCTCCCTGTGAAGGTGCCTGCGTATTAGGGATAAATAAACCACCTGTTGCCATAGAACATATTGAAAAGTCTATCATTGAGAAGGCATTTTCCAAGGGGTGGATTAAACCTGAAAAAATAGTAAACAGAACAGGTAAAAAGATTGCAATAGTAGGTTCCGGTCCAGCAGGTATGGCTGCGGCTGATCAGTTAAATAAAGTAGGTCACTCAGTTACAGTATATGAGAGAGCTCAGGCTCCAGGTGGTCTTTTGCGATTTGGAATTCCAGATTTTAAACTGGACAAATCTGTTGTTGAAAGAAGAATTCAGTTGATGGAAGCAGAAGGAATTGAATTTAAATGCGGCGTGAATGTTGGAGTAGATTTAAAAGCAAAACAACTTCAAAAAGACTACGATGCAGTGATTTTGGCCGGTGGAGCTACAGCTCCAAGGGATGTTACCATTAATGGACGAGATTTAAACGGAGTTCATTTTGCGATGGATTTTCTCTCTGCCAATAGCTCAAAAGTTCAAAAATTAAAATTAGAATCTCACAAAGGAGAGCAAATTAAAAGTGTTTGGGCAACAGATAAAAATGTAGTTGTAATTGGAGGTGGAGACACCGGTTCTGACTGTGTGGGTACCTCCAACCGTCATGGTGCAAAATCCATAACTCAATTTGAAATTAATCTTAAACCAGGTCCTGTTCGGGAATTGAATAATCCATGGCCAGAATACCCATTTATTTTGAGAACATCAACCTCTCATGAAGAAGGATGTGAGAGAGAATGGAGTATCTTAACCAAAGAATTTGTAGGTGATGGGAAGGGGAATTTGAAAGCTTTAAAAATCTCAGATATTGAATGGTTTACTGAAAAAAATGGTAGAAAATCCTTTAAGGAAGTTGCGGGCTCTGAAAGAGATATACCATGTGAACTAGCTCTTCTGGCCATTGGTTTCATTGGTCCAGAGCAACCCATACTAGAACAATTTGGTATCGAGTTAGATGGACGATCCAATGCTAAAGCTAATTTGCGCGATTTTAAAACCTCAAAAGAGGGCGTTTTTGCTGCTGGCGATGTTCGAAGAGGACAGTCTTTGGTTGTTTGGGCAATTTCTGAAGGTAGAGAATGCGCAGCATCTGTTGATGAGTACTTAATGGGCGAGACATCTTTAGAAAGAAAAGATACTTCAATGTTGGCGATTTAAGACTTAGTTATTATATTTGGCACAAAATGCGGGAGTAGCTCAGTTGGCTAGAGCGTCAGCCTTCCAAGCTGAGGGTCGTGGGTTCGAGTCCCATTTCCCGCTCTAAAGAGCTCCTGAAAAGGAGCTCTTTTTTGTATAAAAAATGTCTCAATATGTATACATACTTATGCAGTTTTCCAAAAAGTGCTCTTAAGTAGAATATTCCTGAATTAAGTCATCTAGAAAAACAGTTGTTTTGCAAGCCTTTGAGAGTATTATTGCACCACTTAATTTCAAAACAAAGTTTCTGGCAGATTGTTTCCATGTTTGGATACTGTATTCAAAGAAAAAGCTTTCGATTGTAGTTATTATGAGTTCAAATAATTCCTTACACAATTTTTGGATTTCTTTGTGATCATAGTTGATTTCCTGAGAAATGTTAACCAATAAGTTTCCCGCTACGTATTTTGAATGTTTTATTTCATCTTTTGAATAGGCTATTATTTTGCTTAAGCCATCTTTTAAATTATCAGCTTTATTAAACAAATCTTTGAGCTTAAGAGACGATTGAAGTGCATATAACTTTAAGCACTCTTTAAGGAGCTGGTTTTTACCTTCCGGGAAAAAATAGTACAAAGACCCTTTTGATGTTTTAGAGCGTTCAAGAATTTCACTTATTCTAGTGCCATGAAATCCTTTTTCTAGAAGAATATGTGTGGTTGTTTTGATAATTTTATTCTTGGTGTTCATGCTGTTGAAACTTACTCTTAATCCATTCGGAAAAATAAAAAAATCTTTTAATAATTCTTTAGAAAAAGAAGTGTGCTCTAAAAAACAGGAAATATAAAAATGAATAAATATCGTTTTTTGCACCATGAACAAAATGTGAATAAATAGATGTTCTTAAAGCGGATTAGTATTCTCCCTCTTTTGTATATTTAAATCAGCAAAATTATCTCTCGAATTGTATTTAATATTTGATACCGAAACAACAGGTTTGCCAAAACGCTGGAATGCTCCAATTACCGATACGGATAATTGGCCCAGGTGTATACAAATTGCATGGCAACTGCATGATGAGTGGGGAAACCTTATTGAAGCTTGTGATTATTTGGTAAGGCCTAATGGGTTTGATATCCCATATGATGCTGAGAAAATACACGGTATATCAACTGCTTTGGCAGAAGAGCTTGGAAAAGACCTAGAATTTGTTTTAGAAGAATTCAATAGTGCATTACAGAAATCAAAATTTGTTGTAGGGCAAAATGTTGGTTTTGATATTAATATTATGGGGTGTGAATTTCACCGAAACAATCTTGACTCCCCTTTATCCGAAATGTCTGTTTTGGATACGTGTACTGAGATAACTGCTAATTTGTGTCAAATATCCGGTGGAAAAGGGGGAAGGTTTAAATTGCCTACACTTACTGAGTTGCATGAGTATCTGTTCGGGTCAGGATTTGGAGAGGCCCATAATGCAACAGCGGATGTTGAGGCAACAACACGATGTTTTTTAGAATTAATACGATTAGGTTACTTTCCCCAATCTGACTTAAATCAAGGAGAGGGTTACTTATCCAAATTCAAGGAAGAAAATCCAGAGCCTTTTGATTTTATAGGATTAAAACACTTAAATCTTAAAGAGGAAAGTAAAAAAATAGCAGATGCCCAATCCTCTCTTGAATCAAAGAGTGAAGTTGATGTAGAAGCAGGATTGTCTCGATTAAAAGAGATTTCTTTTTCTCATCTGCATAACCACACACAATATTCAATATTACAATCTACTATTCAAGTACAAAATTTAGTTAATAAAGCGGTAGAGTTTAATATGCCAGCTGTTGCACTCACAGATTCTGGTAACATGATGGCGGCATTTCTGTTTGTAAATGCTGTAATCAAGAAAAACAAAGCCATTGAGGCTGAATTAAAAGAAGCAAAAGAAACAGGTCAAGCAGTTAAGAAACAAATACTTAAGCCAATTATTGGAGCAGAACTGTTTGTATGTAAGAATCACAAAGACAAGTCGCACAAAGACAATGGCTATCAAATCCCATTTCTTGCAAAAAACAAAATAGGATATAAAAATCTTTCCAGAATATGTTCTCAAGGGCATATTGATGGGTTTTATTATGTGCCTAGAGTAGATAAAGAATTAATTCTTGAATATAAGAACGATATAATAGTTACAACAGGAGGTTTAACTGGTGAAGTGCCCAATTTGATTTTAAATGTTGGAGAAAAACAAGCAGAGCAGGCTTTGTTGTGGTGGAAAGAAAATTTTGCCGATGATTTTTACATAGAAATAGTTCGACATGGATTAGAGGAAGAGGAAAGGGTAAATTCTGTATTATTAAAATTTGCACAAAAGCATAAAATAAAAATAATTGCTGCCAACAATACGTATTATTTAAATCAATCTGATTCAGAAGGACATGATATACTTTTATGTGTTAAGGAGGGACAGCTGAAAAATACACCTGTAGGAAGAGGCAGAGGGTTTCGTTATGGATTTCCAAATAAAGAATTTTATTTCAAGTCACAAGACGAAATGAAAAAACTATTTGCTGATATTCCTGAAGCAATTGAAAATATTCAAGAGATTATTGAAAAAATTGAGCCTTTTGGTTTGGCTAGAGATGTGTTGCTTCCCGCATTTGATATTCCCGAAAGATTTCAAGATCCAAAAGATAATGAGGACGAAGAAAAAAGAGGAGAGAATGCTTATTTAAGGTATTTAACCTATGAAGGAGCCAAAAAGCGCTATGGAGAAATTACAGATGCAATTCGAGAGCGCTTAGATTTTGAATTGCAAGTTATTGCCAATACTGGATATCCAGGTTATTTCTTGATTGTTCAAGATTTTATTAAAGAAGCCCGGAAAATGGGGGTTTCCGTTGGTCCTGGCAGAGGTTCTGCAGCAGGTTCTGCAGTAGCTTATTGTACAACCATTACTAATATAGATCCAATTAAATATGATTTACTTTTTGAGCGATTTTTAAATCCCGAAAGAGTGTCCATGCCAGATATTGACATTGATTTTGATGACGAAGGCCGTGGTAAAGTAATACAATATGTAATTGATAAATACGGTTCGTCTCAGGTAGCACAGATTATAACGTATGGGACTATGGCTGCAAAGTCTTCCATTCGCGACACCGCAAGAGTTCTTGATTTACCCCTTTCAGAGGCCGACAGATTAGCTAAACTTGTTCCTGATATGAAGCTGAACAAGATGTTTGGTTTATCAGATACCGATTTAGAAAAAAAATTAGGAAATCCGGAGTTAATTGAACAGGCGCGTGAATTGAAGATGGTTTATGATCAAGATACTTTATCGGGAGAAACCATTCGTCAGGCAAAAGCACTGGAAGGTTCTTTGCGTAATACTGGGATTCACGCTTGTGGGGTAATTGTAACACCAACCGACATTCGTGAGCATGTTCCTGTAGCCGTCGCTAAGGATTCTGATATGTGGTGTACACAGTTTGATAACTCCGTAGTTGAGAGTGCAGGATTGTTGAAAATGGATTTTTTGGGGTTAAAAACACTAACCTTAATAAAAGATGCTGTTGTAATTGTAAAAGAACGTCATGGAATTGAAATCGATCCTGAAAAAATTCCAATAGATGATGAAAAAACATATCAATTGTTTCAAAGAGGAGAAACTGTTGGTGTTTTCCAATATGAATCTGCAGGGATGCAGAAATATATGCGAGAACTAAAACCAACAGTGTTCGCAGATTTAATTGCAATGAATGCATTATACCGACCAGGTCCTTTGGAATACATTCCTAATTTTATCAAGCGAAAGCATGGTGAAGAGGAAATTACCTATGACTTAGACGGTATGCAAGAATACCTGGGAGAAACCTATGGTATTACGGTGTATCAAGAGCAAGTTATGTTGCTTTCTCAGAGTTTAGCAGGCTTCACAAAAGGTCAAGCAGACTCCCTGCGAAAAGCAATGGGAAAGAAAATATTTTCCATGCTGGAGCAATTAAAGCCATTGTTCATGAATGGTGGAAAGGAGAGAGGACACAATCCTGAAAAGCTTGAAAAAGTATGGAAAGATTGGGAAGCTTTCGCATCCTATGCATTCAACAAATCCCATTCAACATGCTATGCTTGGATTGCTTATCAAACAGCATATTTTAAAGCCCATTACCCTGCCGAATATATGGCTTCTGTATTGAGTAACAACATGAACGACATCAAACAAGTTACTTTTTTTATGGAAGAATGTAAACGAATGGGAGTGCCCGTTCTAGGACCGGATATTAATGAATCCGTATACAAGTTTACAGTAAATCAAAAGGGAGAAGTTCGGTTCGGGTTAGGAGCAGTAAAAGGGGTAGGAGAAGGAGCTGTTGAATCCATTGTGGAGGAGCGCAAAAAGAATGGGCCATACAGAGACGTATTTGATTTCACAAGTAGAATCAATTTGCGTGCAGCTAATAAACGCTGTGTTGAAAATTTAACTTTGGCTGGAGGGTTAGATTGTTTCAGATCCATTCATCGTGCTCAATATTTCTTTAAAAACAATGAAAAAGAATCATCGTTTTTAGAGAAAGCAATTCGGTATGGATTGCAAATTCAAAATGAAAAAGGTTCTGCTCAACAATCTTTGTTTGGAGGAAGTTCTGATGTGGAGTTGCCTAAGCCACCTGTTCCCGTTTGCGGACCATGGAGTAGTGTTTATGCATTAAATCAAGAAAAAGAAATGGTAGGAGTATACATATCTGGGCACCCTCTTGATGATTTTAAATTGGAGATTAATAATTTTTGCAACGCAACTTTTCGTGAATACAATGATTCTTTTCCAACGTTAAAAGGAAAAGAGATTTGCTTTGCAGGAGTAGTTTCGGAAGCAGTAGAAAGAATGAGTAAAAAAGGCAATCACTATGGAATACTCACGGTTGAAGATTATACCGATGCAGCCAAATTCTTTTTGTGGGGTGAAAACTATCTAAAATTTCGTCGTTTTTTAGTGGAAGGAGCTTTTCTTTTTGTAAAAGGTAAAATTGAGTCCAAACGATATGCCAAAACCAATGATGATGTCGAGTTTAAAATATCCAAGATAGAATTGCTGGGAGAAGTTCGTCAAAAATTAGTTAAATCTGTTACAGTTCATGTGAAATCAAGTTTAGTTGATGACGACTATATTGAAAAACTCTCAGGGGTTTGTAAAAACAATGCAGGTGAGTGTCGCCTTAAATTGGTGCTGGTTGATGAGCAAGAAAACATCTTTTTAGAACTGGACAGCAACGAATACAAAGTGAACGTTTCCAATGAATTCATTCATGGACTTAGAGAATTGCCAGAAATAGAAATGAAATTTAATTAAGTTCCTTTCGTTTTTTTATTCGGTGCAGA